>OMCM01000209.1_pt1 | contig 51371 bp, 50 predicted proteins | sample 1645021 | NCBI WGS metagenome assembly OMCM01 (sample SAMEA103958142, study PRJEB25191) | human gut metagenome | biome: human-associated habitat [ENVO:00009003]; feature: intestine environment [ENVO:2100002]; material: feces | place: Germany | collected 2013/2015
GGACGATATTGAATGGCGGGTTGAGTTTAATATTCTCCAGCCTTTGAAGAAAACATTCATGCTCATATAACGCTCATTCTGCCAATTTTTCGTTAGGTAAGCGAAAGCAGAACTGCTATATCTGTGGGATCTACAAGAAACGCACCCATGACTGCACCGCGCATTTTATCCGCACTGACCTTTTGGCTGCGGGCGTTCTCTCTAATCTGCGGAAAGTGACGAGCTATGCAGCAAAGCATGAAGCCCGGTTTATGAAGCTGCCGATTGAGCAGAACGAGGACGGCGGCAACCGCCGGAACGCAGCAAAGAAAAAAGAACTGGAAGCTGCTGAAAAGAGTATCGGTGAGCTTTCCGCTAAATAACCATCCATGGAGCAGTCGAAAGATTGCTCCATTTTTCATTTCACGGAGGTACCCATGAGCAGATTCGACGAAATCGCCCAGATATACGACCACCGGCTTCCCCAGCTCCGCAGTCCGGAGGTTTGGGAGCAGACGCTCAGAATGACCTCCATCTTCTGGAGGCTCAATTTCTGCGAGGCAATGCTCCTTACGCTCCAGAACCCCAAAGCGGAAATGTGCGGAACCATCGACCAGTGGAACAATATCGGACGGTACATAAGGCGCGGCGAGCATTCTACAGCAGTATTCAGAAGCCGCACGGATACACAGCTCATGTACCTTTTCGATGTGCGCCAGACCTACGGAAAGGCGTACAATTCCAAGTGGAAGCTCTCCAAGCGAATGGCTGACGGAATCGTAGGTAAATTCAATTCCGAGAACGCAGAAAACGCTGTTTCTTTTGAAGATTATTTGCAGAAAAGCCTTGACAAAAATATAGATATAGTATATAATTATAACAGAAAATTAAATAACGCCATCTCGAATGACCCCAGAACGGCGGCGTTCATTCGGGCAAGTGCAGAGTTTATTTGCATGACAAGGTGCGGCATTCCAGGCGACAGCGATTTCTCGGACGTAGCTAAGATAAATTCCGACCTTTCGATCGTCGAAATTGGAAACGCCGCAACGGCTCTCGCACAGGCAGTACTGCGCGAGATAGACGGAATCATAAGGAGGAAAGAACATGAGCGTTATGAAGCTGGAATATGCGGAAGACATCTACGATATCCCATTCGAGGAAGATCAGAACGGACTGTTCCACCCGAAATTCACGAATTACGGCAGGGCGCAGATGACTCCGCTGGAGCGCAAAGCGGTGGACCTGATGAACGAACTCGACCCGACGGCGCTGGATATGGTGAACATCAGCGGGCTGTACCTCCGGATATGGAAAGAGATCGGGAAGAAAGCGGAGAAAGCCCGGAACAGCACGGCGCGCTCCCTGCTGGCGAAAACCTTCCTCAGCCAGGATTACTCCGAGAGCGTGAGCCAGCGGACGGAGATAGACATGGCGGCGCAGGAAGCCGCGTGGGAATCCCTGCGGACGAGCGTATCTTGGCTGGCGGCGGAAGTACGGAGCCGGGCGAATCTGACGGAGATTCAGAAAATCTCGATGAGCCTGATGACGAAGAACTAGACGAAATGGTATCTGACGACGAATCAGATACCATTTCTGTTTTTACGGATATTCCGGAGGAAATAAGCCAGGACAGCGATTACGCGAAGAAGCTTCTTGAAGATGAAATTATCCACGGAAGCGGCTTTTCAAACGGAAAATTCCGCATAAGCGAGTACGTTTCCGAGAGCTCCCCCAGCAAAGACGAACTCGCGAAATTCCTGAAAAATGAATACGGAATCGGCGGCAGTTCCCGGAATGACGACCCAGTAAGCTTCAGCAACCACGACGGCAAAGGAATCGAGCTGGTTCTCAGCAATAAGCAGGTCATTAGGTTTAACTGGAAGAAAGTCGCCGAAGCCGTCCGCAGTGCGGTAAACAGCGGGAAGTACATCACCGAATCCGACATAGAAACGCGCCGCCGAGTGACGCTTTTTGACGCTCAGCGGTTCGCGATTCACTACGAATATCCGCACTGTCTGTACAATGACCGTCTGGACTACATTCGTAAGGAAACCGCCGCCTGCGGTCTGGATTATCCAATCAGGCTGAATGCCGATATGTTCGCTGTTTATGCGGCAGAATGCGTCCGCACGAAGCCGCACGTCAAGGAATCATACCAGAAAATCGACCGCAGTTCGATAGATATTCCGTGGAAGTTCAACGACTGGAGCGAAGCCGCGGAAGCAGGTAAAAATCTCCCTGTCGATTCCGGATACGGTCAGTTCCGTGCAATGTGCCGGGATTCTGTTTCCGAGCTGATAAGCGAGATTTCCGCGCACACCGGGCACAATCCGGTGCTTGGATTTCCGGAGGAGGAAATCACAAAATTCTTCGCTTCCGGCGAACCGCTGACGTCCGATTCTGTTGACAAAATCACATCGGAGGTTTTCGGGTATTTATATAATCAGGAACAGCACGGCAGGCTGAGTTACAACAATCCAACCGAAATTATCGCGCTGGAACAGCCTGCCGAACAGTTTACTCTTTTCGGCGATAATGAGTTCACGATGGAAGAACCTCAGGCGGACGAGCTTCCGGACGAATCGCTCAACCGCGCCGCCGCGTACATCAAGGACTATTTCGAGCAGGAATTCGGCAGTGCGGCTGAAATAGAGGACCCGTCGCACGTTGACCTGGCATACACCACTGACGAGGAAAACGACGCGGTAATCAGCGTTTACGCCGACCTAGTCCAGTACCGCATAACGACCGAATACGGCGGCAATATTGCCCGTGAGGAGCAGTATAATTCCCTGGACGAGATGAACGAGCTTGCGCTCAAGTTCCTTTCCTTTGACGATTTGATTTCCCTTTCAGACGAGGAAAAAGGGCTTGAGGTGCGACACAAAGACGCACCTATAAAGCTGTCTGGCAGAATCGAAAAATACGATTTAGATATCGACTTTGCAAATCTCGATTACATTGAGATTGAGGAGCGTTCAGATGTTTATTTAGGCGGCATTGACGATAACGGTCATGAGCGAAAAGACAATTTCCGCGAAACCATCAATCACATAACTTTCTTTGCCTCTCCGGAGAATGACGCTGTTCTATTCAATGACGATTCGCAGGAGGATTATTTCGATAATCCGATAGATATTTCAGAAGCGCTGGAGCGTATCTGCAAGTATATTGATATGTCCGCAGAAAGCGCCGATGTTTCTGTATACATAAAGCCAATAGACGGCAAACGTCAGTATTTCGACCCGGCAGAGGTGCGACATGATGTCGCAGTCGAAGCTGAAATCGAAACAACAGACCGCGCTCATATAACCCAGAAACCGCCACCGCCGGAAAACTACCGATTCCCCGACAATTTCGCATACCCCACCGGTCCGAAAGCAAAATACACCGCCAACGTTACAGCCATAAAAACGCTGAAACAAATCGAATCCGAACATCGTCACGCAACCGCCGAGGAGCAGGACATACTTGCTCATTACAGCGGCTGGGGCGGCATTGCAGACGCATTCGACAGCACTAAAGAAAAATGGAGCCGCGAATACGCAGAGCTGAAAGACCTGCTCACCGACAAGGAATACACCGCCGCCCGCGAAAGCACGCTCACCGCATTTTACACCGAGCCGTACATCATAAAGAACATTTACACGGCGCTCGGAAACATGGGATTTACCGGCGGCGAGATACTCGACCCGGCAATGGGAACAGGTAATTTCTTCGGGAATCTCCCGGCGGAAATGGCGAAGAACAGCCGTTTATACGGCGTTGAACTCGACAGCCTGACCGCCCGTATCGCAAAGGAACTCTACCCGGAAGTGAAAATACAGAACCGTGGATTTGAGCGTACCAAGTTCGAAAACGGAACATTCGATGTGATTATCGGAAACGTGCCGTTCGGGGATTTCAAGCCCTACGATCCGGAATATGACGAATACCTTATCCATGATTACTTCTTCGCAAAGTCAATCGACAAGCTGAAGCCCGGCGGAATAATGGCGCTTATCACTTCCGCAGGAACTATGGATAAGTACGATGATTCGTTCCGCCGTGAGCTGGCTGGCAAGGCTGATTTTCTCGGCGGTGTAAGGCTCCCGGAGGACGCATTCCGCACAGCCGGAACGCAGACAGTCACGGATATTCTTTTCTTTCAGAAGCTCGAATTTGAGCATGAGAATGACCGAAATCTGGACTGGGTGCGTTCCGAGCGAGTTTACGGCGAAGCAAGCGTATTTCAGGAAAACAGGTACTTCCGACAGAACCCCGAAATGGTGCTTGGAACTCCGGAAATCGTTCCGGGAAGATTCGGAAATACGCGCACGATAAAAACAGACGGCAATACCGCCGAACGGCTTTCCGAAGCCATTAGCAGACTTGACGGGCATTTTTCCGCCGAGCCGACCATAGACGATGAATTACCGAAAGAAGAATACGGAGATATCCCGGACGGCGTGACTCCGTACACATATTACGTCAGCGGAGGTTTGCTGTACTATGCGGAAAACCGCAGTGCAGTGCCGTTTACGGGCAGCTCCGAGCCGCGCATTAAAGCCATGTGCGGTATACTCGACCGGCTGAACGAAGTGACCGCCGCGCAGAAGAAAGGGTGTTCCGATGATGAGCTGAAAATGCTCCAAAGCCGCCTGAATAACGCATACGACGGCTTTGTAAAGAAATACGGACACCTCAACAGCCGCACAAATATCAGCGCATTTGCAGACGATATCCGCGCGCCGCGGCTGACCTCGATTGAAAATATTGAGGAACTCCCGGACGGGAAACAGCGGTTTACCAAAGCGGATATCTTCACTCAGCGGACGATAAACGTTGACCGCGTTCCTGCGCACGTTGATACAGCACTTGAAGCGCTCCACCTCTCGATAAATCTGAAGCAGACGGTAGACCTGGAGTACATTTCTCAGCTCTGCGGAAAAGACAAGGACGCGGTAATTTCAGAGCTTGGCGAGCATATCTACTGCAATCCGGCAAAGAACACCGGCGGCAGATATTCCGGCTGGGAAACCGCAGAGGAATACCTTTCCGGACACGTCCGCAGTAAGCTGGCTCTGGCTCAGGAAGCCGCCAAAACCGACCAGGATTATGAGCGCAATGTAGCCGCACTCCTCGACAATCAGCCGCCGAGAATAGGGATCGAAGATATCGGCTTCCGCGTGGGAACTATCTACATTGAGCCGGAGATGTTCCAGGACTTCGTGTACGAAACGTTCCAGACTCCGGAATGGCAGAGGCACCGCCCGAATATGCACGGCTATTCAAAAGAGATAACCGTTAATTATTCGCCTGAAATGAACCAGTGGAAAGTGACCAATTCAAGCGGAATGTCGGACGTGCTTTCCACGGAAACCTACGGTACAAAACGGCTGAACGCATACGAGCTGACGGAGCTTCTGCTGAACCAGAAGCGCGCTGTCGTAAATGATTACCGGGAGCTTCCGGACGGCAAGACAGAAAAGGTATTCAACGCGAAGGAAACCATTCTGGCGCGTGAATGCCAGGATAAAATCGAGCAGGCGTTCCACGACTGGGTAATGGCGGATAAAGACCGAATTCAAATCATCGAGGACCGCTTCAATGCGCTGTTCAATAATATCAAGCCGAGGACTTACAACGGCGATTATATCACCATTCCCGGCATGAATCCTAACCTTACCCTGCGCCCTCACCAGAAAAACGTTATCGCGCGAATTGCCGCCACCGGAACCTGCATGATGGCGCACGAAGTCGGCGCAGGAAAGACGGCGGCGATGGGCGCGGCGGGAATGTACCTCAAATCCATAGGAGCCTGCACCAAGCCGATGTATGTCGTGCCGAATGCAGTCGTGGCGCAGTTCGGCGAGGAATTACAGCGGTTCTTCCCGGAAGCAAAAATACTTGTAGCCACGTCGAAAGATATGGAAAAATCACAGCGGCGGCGTTTTCTCTCAAAGATATCCGTTGGGAATTTCGATGCGATTGTCATTCCGCAGTCGCAGTTTGAAAAAATGCCGCTTTCGCTTGAACGTCAGGAGGCGATGTATGATGAGAAGCTGACCGAAATCTCCAGTGCGATACAGGCGGCGAAAGCCGATAAGGGCGAGCGTTTCACGGTCAAGGCTCTGGAGCGCCAGCGCAAGCAGATCGAGAAGAAAATTGAGAAAATGCGCGCGGCATTCAAGAAAGACGATTTCATCACGTTCGAAGAACTCGGGTGTGATTTTCTTTTTGTGGACGAAGCACATAACTACAAGAACCTCGCCGTTTTCTCCAAGATGAACAACGTCGCCGGCGTGAACGCAAATGCGAACTCGCAGAAAGCGTTCGATATGGAGATGAAGTGCCGCTATTTGCAGGAGCTTCATAACGGCGGCGGTGTGGTTTTCGCCACTGGAACGCCGATCAGCAACTCCATAACCGAGCTGTTTGTATGGCAGTACCTTTTGCAAAAGCAGACGCTGGACGATATGAATATCGGCTACTTTGACAATTGGGCTTCCGTTTTCGGCGTAATCACCCAGTCCATCGAGGTCAAGCCCAGCGGCGACGGATTCCGTCCGCGGACGAGATTTTCTAATTTCGTCAATCTGAACGAGCTTTGCAATCTGTTCGGCGAGGTTTTCGATATCGCTAAAACTGCGGATATGAACCTCAAACTTCCTGCGATCCAGAACGGAAAACCGGAAATGATAATCTGCGAAAAGTCCCCGGAGCAGGAATTGCAGACCGATGAGGGAATCGAACGTGCACGCAGGATCGAAGCAAAAATGGTACAGCCGGACGAGGATAATATGCTTGCCGTCTGCACCTACATGACCAAAGTCGCGCTGGACGCCCGCATTATCGACCCGGAAGCCGAGGAATATGACGGCGGTAAGGTCGCTCTCTGCACTGAAAAGATAATCGAGATAAACAAGGCGAATCCCGGCACGGCGCAGGCGGTTTTCTGCGACACGAATACGCCAAAAAAGGACGCATTCTCGGTATATCAGGCGCTTCGGGACAGGCTGGTGAGGTCGGGCGAATTCACCGAAAATGAAATAGCTTTCGTGCATGATGCTGCCAACGACAAACAGCGCCTTGCCATGTTCGAAAAGGTCAACAATGCCGAAATAAAAATCATTATCGGCTCGACCGGAAAGCTCGGAACCGGCGTGAATATTCAGCGTAAGCTCTCTGCCCTGCACCATCTTGACGCACCATACCGTCCCTCTGACATCGAACAGCGCAACGGCCGCGGAATACGCCAGGGCAACGAAAATTCCGAGGTCTACATAGGGTACTACTCAACAAAAGGTACCTTCGATAATTACCGCTGGCAGATACTCGAGAAGAAACAGCAGATAATCTCGCAGATAATGTCCGGCAAGCCAGCCGCGCGAACCTGCGAGGATATTGACGACACCGCGCTGACGTTCGCCGAGATGAAAGCCGCAACGACCGGCAATCCCCTGATAGCCGAGAAAATGACGGTGGATAACGAGGTGAACCGTCTGAAATTATTGCAGGCGAATTATTATCAGCAGCAGCGTTCGTTCGAATACGATATCAGCAATAGATATCCGGACTTGATTTACCGGAAAGGAAAAATGATTGAGTGGACGAAAAAGGATATCGAGCTGATTTCCGCAGCGCCGCCGATAACGGAAGATAACTTCCGCATGACGCTTGGCGGCAGAACTTTTGTTGAGCGCTCCAAAGCCGGCGACGAGCTGGCGGCGCTGGTCACAAAATACATGATGTCCGACGATTATCAGGAGTACAAATCGAGGGCAGTCGGCGAGCTGAACGATTTCAAAATCGTGCTGATGCACCAGGGCGCTCTGGTGTCGCTGTCGCTGAAGGCGAACGGACATTACACCTGCGATTACTCAATGAGCGGGCTTGGCGGCGTGACAAGGCTGTGTAATCTGTACGAGCGCATTCCGGAGCAGATCCACGGGCTTAACGCTGAGCTGGAGCAGGCGAAAAAACAGCTTGCAAACGCAAAGGAACAGTACGGCAAGCCGTTCCAGTATGAGGAACAGCTCCGTGCCGGTCTGGAACGCCAGGCTCAGATAAACGCCGAACTGGAGGTTGCCGACAAACCGCATGATGAAGCGGTCATGAGCGATTATTCCGACGACGAAAACGAAGAAATGGAGATGTGATTATGAGCATTGAATTCCGCATAAAACAGAATGGTGAGAAACACTGCTATTCCAACTGGACTATGAACTTGAAGTCATTCCTTACAGCACTGTATTCCAATGAAAACCCTTACGAAGCACTCATGAGCCTTGATAGAAATAATCAGCTCAGTGATGATAATTATACTCGCGATAAGCGGAATGGCTTAATTACATACGATATCGACTTTGACAGGGACACAATAACACGCCACGAAAAAGGCAGGCAGTTCAAGATGAACGAGATGAGCAAAATCCCGCTTGGCGCGGCGTATTCGCTTATGAGATTTCATGGTGCCGGCGTTCCGGCGGCTGTTTCTGACTGCGAATATGATGAGTATAATGATATGTCCGGGCTATTTGGAAACCGCGATTCTGAAATCAAGGACCGCGGTTTTATTATATATAGCAACGATGAGTATTTCGAGGCGTATTTTAATTATCTGAAGAATACCGGTGGCTATCAGTTTATTCGTTTTGTAAACGTCAGCGGGTCACAGTACATTTCTTTCAGCCAGCGTGGTTTTGACAATATCAAGTCTTTTCTTATGCAGAAGCTCCAGACAAAGCGAGAAGAAGCTGACCGCCTGGAAGCCGAAATCAATGAAGCATTCAGCGCTGCGGAGCCGACCGAAATTCCTAAAGATGAAAAATCCGAACTTTCAGAACTTATAGAGAAGCTCGGTTTACAAAGCCACTCATACACTTTCAGCGTTGTTTCTCTGGATTCGGAGATTTACGTTACCGGAGCGTATGTAGAGAGCGCTGACGAGCTTGATGAGCTTGGAATCCTCGGTCAGTTTGACAGGGATTTCGGCCATGGCGATACCGTACATGCTGAGATAAGTTATTATATCATCGGGCAGTCCGGCGTGGAATCCGAAAGGCTCCCGGACGAATTCTGCGGCGACATCGTGTCGCACCTCAATACAGCAATCGAATATGCAGACCAGCTTGAAGAACGGACTCTCATGGTTGATTTCAATGATTATGAGATGGAGGTTTAAAAGATGAGCAACTTGATGCCAAGAACAGTTGACGGTGGTTTTACCGTGATTGATTCAGTGTGCCTCAGTAACAAGACAGAAATAGTCATGGGACGCCGCGAAAGTTTCTATGGAATCAATTACGCGACATGGGAGTGCTCAGACGGCAACAATTATTACTGGGGACATTATGACATAAGTACCGAACAGCAGGCGCGACTTGATATGTTTGAACGTGCCGCTGAGAGAATGCGCCAGATTCTCCCGGAACAGTATTCCCAGTCTGAAGCTGAATCAGAAAATTCTGACGAAGACGAATGTGAAATGTGATATAATTATTGCGGTTCGATTTTATCGAGCCGCATATATGTAGACTGAAAGGTAACTACTTGATGTCTGCTCCACAGGTGCCTCACCGTGAGGCAGTAATTTGTTTCTGAATTGACCTTGACAAACAGCATTATTCGAAGTAAAATATAGATAGTACATCACTTAACACAAGGAGGGCTAACCAATGTTGACAGACAATCCGTATGATTCCTCAAGAAATAATCTGCCCCTTATGAGGTATCAGATTACCCAGACACATGAAGTCCTGAAGGAGTTTGTATCGCATATTAGCGGTTTTGTTACAAGGAACTATGTGTACACGGATAAGGAAATTCCCGAAAAAATAAAAAGGCTGGAGGACGAAGCACAGGAAATCAAGAGAAGCTTCTCGCTTTCAGACACCCGTGAGATACTGAACAAACACGAAGCACGACTTGTTGAAATCGACAGTATCATAAAGGACGCTACACCGCTGCCGCACAGATAACACTGCTCATATGAATAGTACAGGGACAAGTGAATTTCATTTGTCCTTTTTCTTTTTCGGAGGATTTATGAAAGATTATTCAGAATATTCTGTTGAGGACTTTAACAGGGCTTTTATGAGATTTTATGAAGCTCTCACATACGGAAAGCAGCCGGTCAAATCACCGACTGCTTTTTTATTAGGAGGTCAGGGTGGGTCCGGAAAATCATCAGTACATGAGTACCTGTCCTCTGAAATCGGAAATATTGTTTCGATTGACGGCGATCAGTTCCGCCGCGAACATCCTAACTATGAGATGATCCAGAAGATTTACGGGAAAGACGCTGCAAACATCACCCAGTCCTTTGCGAACAACATTACAAATGCAATGATCGAAAAGCTCAGCGATGAAGGATACAACCTTGTGATTGAGGGAACCTGCCGCCGCGCTGATGTTCCACTGAAAACCTGCGGCGATCTTAAAGAAAAGGGATACCGTGTTGAGCTGGCGATAATGTGCGCCGATAAGGAAGAAGCATGGCAGAGTACGCTCGACCGTGCCGAGAAAATGCGGGAGCTGGGGCTTACTCCTAGAGAAGTACCGAAAGAAAAATATCAGGAAACGATAATTGCTCTCCCCGGCAATGTGTCTATTTTGTACCAGTCCGGTGCATTCGATGATATAACGCTCTTTAATCGTCAGCTTGAGGAATTATACAAATTCAGCCGGACACCTGAACATGATCCGGCTGATATTTTTTACCATTGTCTGCACAGCAGATCCGATGAATTTTACCGTCCACGCAGCAGCAATCCTATGGCTGTTCTGCTTTATGCAAACAGCCTAGACGAAGCCAGGGCTTATCTTGAGCACAACTTCTATGAACTTACGGAGGGCAAGCAGCTTGACGAAGGCTTCTTCCAGTTCAGCTGCTCGTCTGCCGGACGTCCGCTTCCGGATATAGAAGTGTATGATGTTTCTGCTCCGGAAAACGAAGATGACGAAGAAGAGGAACCGGAATGCGAAATGTAAACCGCCTGCCTCACCGTGAGGCACTACAGCCACTGGAATTAGAATGCATTTATTTCAAAATGTGTTTTGTTTTTTTGACTCTTTCCTACCCATATTATGTCCTTTCCTTTTGTGAGGTGATCAAATGGATATCATAAATGATATTATCTTATGTAGCATTCAATCTTTTTTTATTTCAACTATATGCACTATTTTTGAATCTTCAAGATTCAGTTTGAATTTAAAGCAGATTTTTGCAATATTTTTTGTTTATTATATTCCAGTTCAGGCTATTCTCACTCCTTTGGTTTTATTCTGCTTTTATAACTGGGACATAAAGGAATATCTTGCCGAAAACAATATATCGTCCTTCACATTATTACTGGCATATTGTTTAACAATGGTATTACTAATAATTACAGCTTTCGTTATATTAAGGAGAATAAGAGGTAAAGAAGATTTTGTTGCAAAATCACCTATAAACATTATACCATCGAACGAAAAGGATGTCAATATGTTTGGAAATTTTATTGCCCAGAAGAGGAAAGAATTAGGATTGTCGTTAGCCAAACTGGCAAAGTTGTCTGGACACCCGGTTTCCTCACTGCATGGTATCGAAAACGGAGATAACCAGAATCCTCGCTTTGAAATCATCATCGACATATGCCAGGTTCTTGGTGTAAGCCTTGACGAAATGAAAGCAGCTTTCTTGGAAGATCGAAACAAACACGATTGAGCATAGGTGCCTCACGGTGAGACACCGACTACGACTATGAAAGGACGATACATATGGCACAGTACAAGTACTCCAGAGATGATTACTACCGTCTGACCAATGCCCCATGCATTGATGTGGCGCTTGCGCTCGGCATGGAGATAAACGAAAAAGCCAGCGACCAGAAAGCCTGGAAAATGAAAGACGAACAGGGACTGTGCATTTACCGCGAGGGCAACAACTGGTATAGGTTCTCGGACGGGAGGCACGGTTTTTCAATCGACCTTGTAATAGATAAGCTGGGCTGCAGCAGAGAGCAGGCGCTGGACTTCATCGCCAAGAACGTTGTGAACGGAGTGTCAGAACAGGTTCGTCTTGACCATAAAGCGCCTGCAAATGTAAAGAAAGAATTACCGAAAGAAAAAATATTTACTGTCCCTGCCCATGATGTTAAGCCAAGTCGGGTAATGGCATACCTTATAAAGACAAGAGGCATTGATCCGGAAATCGTCAAGGGTATGCTGCAGCGCAAGATGATTGCTGAGGACAGCGCGCATCACAACTGCCTTTTCTTCGGGCGTGATGAAAAAGGCAATATCCGCTCCTGCGCTCAGAGAGGTACGACACAGGTTCAATTTCGCGGCGAGGTATCCGGCGGAGATAAGGCATACACCTTTGCAATGAACGGAAAGAGTAATGTTCTGAGGCTCTTTGAAAGTCCCATTGACGCAATGTCCCACGCTACCTTTTCAAAGCTGCTAGGTAAGGATTGGACAGCAGACCACCGTCTGAGCACTAACGGCTGCGGAAGCTATGAAAGCATAAAGAAATACATGGACAACCACCCCGAAATATCATCGGTGTGGTTTTCTTTTGACAACGATGAAGGCGGACGTAATGGCGCAGCAGCTTCTAAGGAAAAGCTCCTTCATGATTTTCCTGATCGCCAGCTCAAGGTACATATATGTTATCCGACTCACGGCAAGGACTGGAACGAGGATCTCCAGCAGTTCCGGCAGGTTGAGCCCGAAGGAATGAGTGTTCGTGAATATGTCAGCAGTGACAGCAATTCGTATTTCTCGTATCATGGCTTTCATTTTCAGCCGGTTGGAATTCTTCCTCCCGGAAACACTCTGAGTGACATTGCACAGGATATATCCTCGATTCCCGAAATGGGCTATAATGATGAATTTTCATATGCGGATTTTATCAGAGCAAACACTACCGGTAAGAACGCTGATATTTTCCGCTGCATCGAATCCAATCAGCTCTGTCTTCCCGGAGAAAATGAACTCTACGCCTATACCGGAGAATATCTTTCAACGTTTCACGTTCAAACAGCACAGGAGGAACAGCCGGACGATGACGAATGTGAAATGGAAATAGGATGAACTGTTAGTTTGTTGACTTGACAATTATAATGGAAAGGAATTCACAATGGAAATTTACAAGAACAATCTTGAGTACGCCAAAAAGAATGGTGAGCGCGAACAGTATCTTCAGAACCTGGAGTTGTGTGATAAATGTGGGGCATTTATACGTCATTCTATTGCCGTAAATTTCAATTTCACCACTAAATATCTTGACGTCAAGACAATCACCGCAGAAGTTACCGAAAAATACGGCTTTGAGCGAACTATGCTTATGCTTGCACTCAGAGTCGATAGCCTTAAAAATGACGGGCGCGTTGATATCGCTAATAAGGAATGGGCAAAAAAATTACTCGTTAATTATCCCAATGCAGAGGAACTCAGAAAAATTGCTGACCGAGTATTTGAAAATGCTCACCCTGCTCTTCTTGATAGTGTAGCGGAAGAGGTTAGATTTACTTTCATGAAAATGAACAGGAGTAAAGAACGCGAGGTCGAAGGCTACCGCATAATTCAGACGGTTAAAACCCCTTACGCTGAATTCCTCCTCGGTCAGAACAAGAATATGCCGAGCTATTATGCTACATGGTACAACGGCAATCATGACGGCGGTCTATCAACGATACAGGGGCACTATTTCACATCAAATGATTCACAAAGCAATCTTCTGTCCGCATACCACGATCTTTATTCCCGTGCGCTCTCTGACGTTAATCAGCACACCCACTTTGAAGAGCCTACGCCGAAAATAGGCTCGATCATCCGAACCGTCAACGGTCAGAATATGCAATTTGAACTGACCGACGAGGAACGCAACGGCGTATGGAACATGGTCGAGCAGCAGAATGTCGAGAGTCACTTTAAAGAACTGCTTAGCGAACGCGGCGTTCTTCCGGATTGGTCGGGCATGGAAAGCATAATCACAGATATGGCTGAAAAGTACCGAGATGATTTCGGGTACGGCTATGATGAAGATATGCAAGGATACATAGATGATCACGAAGATGAAATCAAAGAAATTACAGATAAATATCTGTATGGCGATATCTATGTTGACAAGGGCAATATTTCCGACTTTACCGGAAGAATAATGATCGTTCGCCCCGAACACATCAACTCCCGTGACGTTATTCCGGAGAATCAGCTTTTCCTTGCGCAGGAGGGACCTGGCTGCAACCCCGAGGATTACGGAAGCGAGATAAAGGGAATATTCCTTTACGAACGTGAAGAAGCTTCCCTCACCAATGATTGTTTCCTCGGTGCAATGCGTGAGGAACACATACCTGAATGGGCAAATGAAGCCCGTGAAGATATCGCTGAGGAAAGCAGCGATGAAGAAGCTGATGATGAATATGAACCGGAAATGTAGTATGCAGGTGCCTCACCGTGATGCACCATAATCCAGCAGAATGAGTGCCTCACGGTGAGGCAGCGCCGAAAAAATTCTTTTTTCGGTAATCGCGCCGCCGCAGGCGGCGTCCGCACTCCGTACGGCAGGAATAGTGCGGTGTACCGCACTACTTAACAGCGCAACGCCAAAGGCGTTGCCGGTGGTGTACCGTGAAATCTGTAACACTCACTTTAGTGTCACCTAAAATATGGTATTACGAAAGGAAATAAAATGGCAAGAAGAAATCCAGAACGCTCGGTTGTCCTCCCACAGGACATGGCGGAAGCACTTGATGTGTATTCGTCCAAGAAAAGGATAACTACATCTCAGGCAATCAGGCAGTTTATCGAAAAGGGATTATCCATCGAAAGCTATGAGCAACACCAGACTGAAATCCGAAAATACATTCGCGAGGAAATCGAAGCCGTCCTTCCGATAGTAATAAAGCCGTATATGGAACGACTGATAAAAATGCAGGCAGTTGCCACCAGAGTATCGTCCGCAGCGTTACAGTGCAATGTGGCAGTACTCGCCGAGAACTACATTGACCAGGCTACCCCAGAAGAAATACTCGCCAATGCACTCCGACAGTCTTGCCGCATAACTCGAACTAAACCAAAGTCTGACGCAGAGTATCTCGCAGAAGCTCATGAATGGCTCAATGCTGATTTAGGTACCTCGAACGACAACTGTTAATAAAAAATATAGGTGTCTCACGGTGAGACACCTGAACTTTGAAAATAGTGCTACAACATATAGCACACGATAAGAAAGAGGTATAACTATGACTCCTAATAAATCTCAGAACTACGAATATGTCCCCGCTCACCAAATTAAACTCATTATTTATATTATCATGGAATTTTTACTGTGTACATGCACCTTCCTCGTAGGTCTTTTTTTCCCGACCATTTACAAAACAACACTCATGTTAATATTTTCATTAGATGTAGATGCAGTGCCAGAACTTGCTAGTTGGATGACACTCATTTCCAACATAGGAGGATTACCATTTATGGTGGTTGGCGTATTTGGGATAATAATGACAATATATCTTGTTCGAAAAAGGTACTTTTAATAGAAGAGTCACTTTTTGAGGTTATAAACGCTCTACACAGATTTAACACACGGCATGGTTAGCTCACAACAGGGCGGTATTTTCTCTTTCGCCGCCCCTCGCCGTGTTATATATCAAGACTGAAAGAGGAAAATCAAATCGTTCTTTACTGCACAGAAAGAGGTATAAAATGTCTGTTAATCTTACAAAACCGTTTCAGGGACGTGAATACACTCCTACCCATCTGATGGACGAAGAAGAAAGTATTCAGCGCAGCTCACTTACTGCTTCGTCTGAAAAATTGCCTAGCTACACTCCCGAACACATAGCTTACGAACCTCCTGCTCCGAATCAAGCGGCTGACATCGATGTAGCTGTCGTTCATGCTGAAAATGCTCCCGCTGTCGTTGCAAAGCCAGACCTCAACATTTGCATGACCGAACTGCTTGAGGGAATAGAAAATGCGGACGCCGATACGCGAGAAAAGTTCATGAACGAATTTCTGAAAGCTGCCAAAAAGAAAAAAAGGTCTATGAAAAGACATGAATTTGCACCTTCAAAAGACATAGTTCATATTTTTCTGATTGGTCTGGGATTTGCAGCCTTTGCAACTTTGGGGAATTTTCTTCCTACAATCATAGAATCGCTTACAAATGAATCAGAAGTAGGAATAGAGCTATATTCTACTCTTATTGAAATAGCAAATCACCTTCGCCCAGTTGCAATTCTTGTAGGTTCCTTTGGAACGCTGACAACATATTTTTGTCTTTTTCGCAAAATATTGTTCCCTTTTAACTAACCCGGAAAAGGTAGCTCTTTGACCGCAGCGGTAGCCTGCTGCGGTCTATGTTTAGATGCCTCACCGTGAGGCACCTAATGAAAGTGAGATGATATCATGCCAAAGATAATTTACAAGCAACAACACGTTGGTGATAACGGGCGCAAATTCTCTGCGTCACGCAACTCGCATTATGTCAAGTATATCGGTGAGCGTGAGCACGTCCTAAAAACATCTCACGAAACTAATCTTGTTAAATACATGGGTGAACGTGAACACGCTGCCAGACTCATTGACAAAAAAGTTAGGAAAGCCGAAAACGACAATCTTATTACTTATGATGTTCAGAGCAAGAATCAAGAAAAATCTAAGTACGATGAGGATATAGACAGTGCTTCGGAGGAAATGTTTACTGAACCGGAAAATGGTCTTTTTGGAGTAATCAACGGGAAATTCTCTGATAGTTACAGCACGGTCGAAATGCAGAAATATGTTCGTAAAATTTCTACACCACATCGGAATGTATTTCATAGCATATTCTCCTTTACTCCCGAAAGTGCAGCTGAAGCTGGATTGAACACTCTGGACGATTGGGAAAACTGGGTTAAGTATCACATTAGCGACATAGCAAACGGCATGAATATGAAGATTGAAAATATTGAATATCTTGCCGCAGTTCACCTTAAAGAGGGACAGCCTCATGTACATATTATGTGGTGGGATATACAACAGCAGGTTCTGATAAACAAAGTTGATCCTCTTATTTGCGACAAGATACGAATTGACGCAATAAGAAGCACTTATCGGGAACTGTTTACCGAAATATATAATAAGGAAGAAATTATGCGACGCAGTATGAGAAAGCAAATTGGTGAATATACAATTCAAAATGTCATTAACGGTGCTTCTGATAATTATACTTCTAACATATATGCAGCACTATATCAGATTTACCGCGCTCTTCCTCCAAAAGGTCAGTTGAAATACAAAATAATTAATTATACACATCCAGAGGTGACACGAAAACTTGATGAACTTACGCATTATATAATTGATAATAATACAATATTCAAGACTCAGTATGATGAAATATGCGAGCTTCGCTTTATGTATAATCAGCTGCTTCACAGCGAGGAATCTGTATATGGTAATTTCCAAATAACCTCTTACATGAAACAAGTCAATGATAAAGTTGAATATGCTGTAGGTAATGAAATCCTCCGCATCATAAAAGCTGAGAAGATGGCAGGTCACTTTGATGAATGGCAGTACACTGATGTTCCAAACTTTGATTCAATTACAGATGAAGCAGAGGTGCATCACGATGAGGCACCTCCGTTTTTCAATGATAAGCCTGATTCAGACCAGAGCATTGATAGAAACCCTAAGCCTGATCCCAATAATGACCTGCCTCACGGTGAGGCACCTGTGTCACGAAAGCTGTATATCAGCTCATTTGCAATAAGAGAAGCCAGAAATGCTGTAAAGGATAAGGATTACGACAGAGCACTGGAATTATTCTCCAAAGAAGCCGACAAAGGAAATATCCTTGCCAAGTATGAAATTGCAGACCTCTGCCGCAGAAATCTGTGTCAGGGTAACGCTTTTGAAATCTACCGTGAAGCACTGAACGGCTTTCTGGAGATTGAACCGCGAACCAGCCAAAAGGCATATGTTCACTACCGGATAGGCAGAATGTTTTATGACGGCTATGGAACGGATATAGATTACGAAGAAGCATTCAAGTGGCTGAAAAAAGCCGCCGACGAAGGTAATCATCTTTCGGAATTTATAGTCGGCAAAATGTTATGCAATGGAACCGGCGCAGAAAGGGACACGGAAGCCGGCACTGAATACTTGACGAGAGCTGCCAACTCCGGGAATGAATACGCACAGAATTATCTTGATTCTCGGACTTCCTGGGAGCAAGGGTGTGTTGTAAAGCTGGTCGGTTCTGTCGGGCGTTTGCTGTCAGAAAATCTGGAAAGTAGCCGTGCTGCAATGGCGGAATGCTCTTCGGCAGTATTCGGTCATGGTGATCTGAGCAAGGAACAGATACGAGAACTTATTTTGAAAAAGCAGGATAAGGAAAACACTGCCGAAATGTGAGGTGTCTCACGGTGAGGCACCAGTTAATGAAAGTGAGAAAACTCTTATGGATTTATATAGCCAGCTTAGCAGAATTGAAGAGCTTCGCCAAAAGCTGTCGCAGCTCCAGCCACTGAATTATGGTGAGGAAAAAAGACTTCTTGAGGAATTTGCGATTCGGAACACATACAATTCCAATGCACTCGAGGGATGTACACTCACTCTCCAGGAAACTGCTCTGATTATCAAAGATGGCATTGCAATCGCCGGTCATTCTTTGAAAGAACAGCTTGAAGTCATCGGACACAAAGACGCTTTTTATTATATTGTTGAAATGTCGCAGTCGCAATATAATAACAGATTGCTGGATACATTTGAAATCAATATGCTTCACTTTCTTACAGACGACCGATTTAAAACTGGTTTGTTCAGGCGCAATGCCTTAACAGCGGTAGGAAGCACAAGCGCTACATCAAAGCTTTATGATATTGAGCGCCAGATGATGAAGCTGCTCAGTGACTACGGAAAAGCGGATATTGATTTCTTTGCCAGAATGGCACAGTTCCATCTTGGCTTTGAAACGGTCTACCCGTTTGGTAACGGTAACGGGCGAACAGGCAGGCTTGTTCTTAACCTTGAACTGTTAAAAGGCGGCTACCGTCCTGTCGATATAAAATGTACCGATAAGCAAAGATACTGCGAAGCTTTTGATGAGTACCGTAATTCAGGCAGCACTGAAGCAATGAAAGCTATGCTGGTGGAATATGAACTCACCGAGCTTGAAGAATACGTCACGATCGTCGAGCAGGCGTGAGCTTCACACCAGAAATATAATCACCTGCCTCACCGTGAGGCACCTGTTTGTTTGGAGGACGAAATGATATACTGTTTCAAAAAGCTGCGTGAGTTAAGACTTACACATATCTTTTTTCTTCATTATTCTATCTCGCTGCTTATCGGCGGCGCGGCAATAGCAGGACTGATTCTGCTTGGCGGGGGTTTACAATTTTACTCCGTTGTGGTATTATGTATTATGTATACACAGCCAACTTTCTTTATTCTCAGGCGCATAAAGATGTATGAGGTAAAGCACGAATTGAAATACGGAAATTATAGCGTGTCTGAAAAGTTCGGACTTGCTATTCAATCTTCCATCGTGAAACCTAGCATAGACAAAGATTTCATTATCTATACGGTTGTAATTCTAACAATGATTGCAATGTTCTTCCCTTACAATGGATTGATGATTATATTTGAAAATCAGCTTCTGGGAATTCCTCTTGTCTTGTTAATTGTCCCTGGAATGGCAACCTTAATATCTATCGTAAATAAAATAAAAGGATAAAATATGAGTACAGTTCTCTATGTTGTTTCGTTCCTTTCTGCTTTTTTGGCAGGAGTGGGCATATTATGCTTGGGCTACCTCGTTTGTCACACATATAATGTTACGGATTTTCTGTGCGTTTGCAACTGGTTTGGTAAATACATGAAAATCAGCCAGCGGATACGCAACAAAAGTGTGGTTGAGGAAATACACGAAAAATACAGAAATATGCCCATTCGTGAACAAATAGCGGAATATGGTCGCCTTTTTGAAGCAGATTTTAACGAGCTTTTTGATAAGCTTCAGCCTGGTATTCATTATAGAGTGACAACGCATTACAAACGCGTCATGGAAAGGGCTATAGCTGACGGCAAGATAAAGTTGATCTGCCCGGTCAAGGAACTGAAGAACCGGACGCTCCGGGAGCTTAAGCCGTTGCTGGGCAGAATGGATTACAGACTTGCCAGAAAATGTGTCAAGAAGAATCCACAGGCAATTCGCTGCTGTGACAAATGCAAACGCATATCGGCTTGCCAATGCAGACGTGGAGGAATTTGTTCCATCATATCCGAAAAAGGATTTGCAAGGTATGACTTTGAAATAGTATGAGGTGCCTCACGGTGAGACACCTGCAAAAACAATCCATGATTGTTCATAGAAATAAACCTGCTTTTATTATATTCTATTACTTGACAAACCATCAAAAATTGTTTACAATATGATTATTGAAAGGAGTGATTCCGTGGAATATAAACCAAAGTTTCACATGACAGTCGAGCAGAACATATTTGTGGCGAAGCGTAACATTGTAGATTATATCTGGAAGTCGGCACGGCTTGAGGGCATAAACGTTACTTTTCCACAGACTTATGCTATCATAGAAAAATCAAGAGTCAACGGCGTTGATGTTGAAGACATCTTGAAAATCACCAATCTTAAACACGCATGGCAGTATGTGTTCGACAGTATCGGCAAGCCAATGAATCTGGATTTTCTTTGTAATCTGCATTCTGAGGTTGCAAGAGATGAAGCCTTAATGTGGGGTAAACTCCGAACAGGCAATGTTTTTATTTCGGGAACCTCTTACGTCCCCCCTATACCTAAAGCTGACGAAGTGCAGTCTGCTATTCAGAGATTGCTAACTATACCCGATCCGACTGAACGAAGCATTGAAATAATGCTTTGGGGAATGAAATCTCAGCTTTTCTGGGACGGCAATAAAAGGAACTCAATGCTTGCGGCAAATAAGATCATGATTGAAAATGGCTGCGGAATAATTTCTGTTCCAAATGAGTGCCTTGAAAAATTCAATGAAATCCTCTGTGACTACTATACTAATGATACCCTTGAACAAGCAAAAGAATTTGTCTATGAACACTGTATCGATGGTATAGATTTCACTGAACACCAGGACGATGAAGAGGACGAAAATCTCACTCCTGATATGTAATGCTGCCTCACCACGAGTCAGCTCATAAATATGGTGATTCACTTTTATAACCCCTGCCTCACGGTGAGGCACCCCTATAAATAAACTCAGGCGCGTTCATAGCAATGCGCCTGTTTTTATTGCCTGAGTGCTGAAAAACAAATTGACATTTTGAATTCGTCAATGTGCACAAAAGGCGTTGTATAGGTTTGTGGAAAGTTTTATTCACAAACTAATTGACAAAGGCTTGTTTCTATGATATAATATAATCAAGAAGAAATATAGCCTACACTAAGGAGGATCTAAATATGAAACACACTACACTCAAACTCGTGACCGCTGCCATGATAATCTCTGCAACAGCATTATTTGTCGGCGGCTGCTCCAACAAGGCGCAGGACATTGACCTCACGCTCATCGGCGGCGAGGGACAGGATATGGATAACAGATACACAGTTGATATCCGTTACGATACCGATGAATCTACCGCGGAACCCGAGGAAATCAGCGAGCCTGATATACCGAAAGAAGAAACCACTGCTCCGGAAACCACACCGGCTACAACCAAGGCAGCACAGCCGGCTGTCACCATCACGACCGACAAGCCGCAGGTAACTACGCCTGCCCAGACGGTACGCACCGATCTTCCGAAGGTCACAGCAGAACCGCAGTATACAACCGCAGCCACCACTACCACAAAGCCTGCAAAGCAGACTGAGCCGGCAGAGATACAGACCGACGCTAACGGCTTCCCGGCTAATCCCAATAATGGCGACAAGTTCACAGACAGTACTGGTCAGACATATCAATATGATGGTTCTCTCTTCTTCAGATGGGTGCCTTATAATAATGATGGAAAAACCATCGTTCAAGAGTTTCCTAAACATGGCGATTATACTTATGGAGAGGGAGAGCAGATTCTCCACTAAAAAACGAATATAATAGATAGGTGCTTCACGGTGAGGCACCTATTCTTTTTGAATAGGAGGATTCATTTGAAATTCAAAAAAATAATTATACGCCTTACTTCTATACTGTTGCTTTTTGCATTTAGTTCTACAACAGCTTTTGCAGGGCTAAATCTTGGCAACGATGACGGAACCAACTTTAAGGGCGGAACTTCAAACAATTACTGGGGTGTCTACACAGATGGTGGTTTACCGCTAAATGATACAGAGGGGCTTCGTGTCACGGTGTATAATGCTCAGACTAATGCCAAAGTGTTTAATACCATAGACATTACTGGAAATGCGAATATATCCGCTGCGTCAGATATGCAATATTTTTCGGACGGCAGCGAACTCATAGCCAAAACAACATGGTTAAGCTATGTAGGCAGTACATATAACAGCATATCAGAATCTGACATGGCTAGGTTCAATAATACTGTTCTCAGCAAGTCACAAATCGGCGGCTATAAGTCACAGTATATATCAGAACTTGCTAGTGTAGATATCATATCTGTGAATAATACTTCTCATCTTGCTGAAATAAAAGCAATACTTGGTGACAAGAATTTCCTTACAGATTTATGCGACCTCATGGGCGGCGGTCTAACCTATGAGGATATCTCCAAAGGCAAATACAAAATTGCCTTTGAGCCGGTTGCCTATTTCAGATACAACGGTCAGAACTGGGCAATGTCCGCTACGGAGTGCGGACTGCTCAACAAGTACATGAAGAACTATTTCACCGCAGGCTGGAACAGCACAAATAATCTCCGCGCCCTGCTCGGACCTCTGACACATTCAAATCTGCCACGTTCTGCATTTCTGGAAAACAAGGATCTCGGAATTTCCGTGTACTCCCCTTCAAGTGGCGATTACTACAATGGCAACTCCAATTATAACAGCGATACCTGCATAATCCGCTGCATGGGTATCGGAGTACTGAGTGCAGAGGAGCCGCCGGACGATGATATAGGTGAGGAGAGTACCAGTTCTGCCCAATATCATACCGACACCGATGTTTATACTTCTTTCAACATAAAAAACCTCGGAGATACTCCGTTTATTGGAGATACTACATTCTCTATCAGGGATAACAGCGATGAGCTGCCAAAGGTCATGGAAAATCTTGACGAATCCTGCCAAGAGGTTTATAAGATGATTCCTAACAGTAACGGTCCTCCTTCATTCTATTATGGATATACATCTGATGAACTGATAACGGAATATTGTGACGAAGACAGCAAGATTAAGGTCTTTGTAGATAATCCGGACTACGATCCTGAAGATGACAAAGCGCAGTACAAACCGCAATATAAGCTGCTTGGCTCATATGAAAACGGTGATGTAATCAATATTGGTTCTGAACATAAGGGGACAATTTCATACACCGTTAAGACCAAAGGCGGAAGCACAATAAAATCTGGTACCGTTAATGTAAACTGCCCGGAAAACGAGGAAGCTATGAGCTGGTTCCAGTGGCACACACCTACCAGAGCACAAAGTGTTACGATCACGCTTAAAACAAGCAATAGCAATCTTCTGCTGATTGATGACGGTGGGGAGTTTTGTGAAAAGCTGGTTATCGAAGCCGATATATCAAAGGTTGAGGAAATAACTCCTCCTGACCCCAAAGTGTCCGACACACGTCCGTCATGGCAGAAAATCTATTCCATGTCGTCCGTCCAGGATAAGATATCACAGTATGTTTCCGCAGATGATAATATAGAAGAACTGACATGGTACACTTGGTCATGCGGCACAAACTGGTCACAGCACTCGCAAACAGATCAGAAGAGAGTTGTCCTTATCACAGGTGGTCCGACTTACAGCAAGGACGGTTTCCCTTATGTTGGTTCGGATTATGAAAAAGCAGATATAACATATACCAAGTGGGGTGTGGACAATCAATATTATTCTTCAGAAACCGCTAAGAGGTTGTCGGGGAAATTCCATGTCGGCGCTGTATATATCTCAACGTCTAATATTCAGCTGGAAAAGAAAACATATTCAGTTTCTGTGTCAGCCGATGTTACCGTATCACCGTCAAACTACTGCAAAACTGCGACTTATAACAACTCTACCGGAAAATACACGATGAAATCCGGATACGGAATACAGATCAGCGTTGACTCGCATATTTCCGGTGATACAGAATACTGCACCGGAAGCCAGACTGCAAACGTGCTGTTCCCGGAGTTTAACTACAACCGTCACAGCACCACACTTTACAACCGCCTGCTTGAAAAATCGGGCGGCAGTTTTGTTTTCAAGAAGAATAAATATTCGACCTACAATGACCGGGTGCATTTCACGCCGATTTGGTTCCCGGACAGGAAAAACTACACCGTCTATGTCGAGGTTTTCGACGTGTGGTGTCCGGCTGGTCAGCTTTCGGTAAGGCTTACAGACCAGATATTCATTAAGGGCAATGTTTATGACGACTGGCACATCGCGCCGGTAAAGCCTTGATTTTTCTTTTCGGATATGGTATACTGTAATCAGAAAGGTGGTGTTGTTATGGGCAAAATCTATACGATAGATGAGATAGCTGCTGCTGTAAAGCCAATTGCAGAAAAATACGGAATCGAAAAAGTATGGCTATTTGGCTCCTATGCCCGTGGTGAAGCTACGGAAAAGAGCGACGTAGACTTGCTGATATCGTATCAGAAACTAAAAGGAATGTTTGCGCTGGGCGGCGTTTATTCCGATATTGAGGATGCCTTTAACACATCTGTTGATGTAGTTTCAGAACGAGCATTGACAGCAAGCTATGCGTCAGTCAGCTCTAAAGAACTGCTGTGGAATGCAAGAAAGGAGGGTATACAGATTTATGGCGAAAAGCAATAAGTCCATTCTTGAGCACATCTTATCATACTGTAATGAAATACAAACAACAATATTACGGTTTGGTGATGATCTAGATACCTTCTTCAATGACATAGACTATCGAAAGTCTGTATCACTCAGTATACTTCAGATTGGCGAGCTTGCAGGAAAACTTTCTGATGAATACAGAGAAAGCACCGTAGAAATGCCCTGGCGGCAAATTCGCGGACTGAGAAATATTGTAGCTCATTCATACGGAGAAGTGGACTTTGAAATGATTTTTGGCATTGCACATGATGACATTGATCATTTGAAATCATTCTGTGAACATGAACTTGAACATATGGAGCTACTTAATGCAGACGGCAAGGAGATTGACTTTGCTGACGATGATGAGCTGGAACGCTGATATTTTCACTGCCTCACGGTGAGGCACCCCAAAACTGAATAACTAAAGGCACAGTGTAATTTGATTATGCTGTGCCTTTTTGTATCTAAAGGAGGATTTTATGAACGTAAACCATGGCATAACCGATACCGGTAAGCTGAAAACCATTGAAATCGACAAGTACGAACCCATTCCGGATAAGCCCGGACGCTGCCGCGCAGTTGGACAGGCAAGCAAGCAGGAGATATTCGATCAGCTGAAAGACCACCTCGAATATGTCGGAATGCTCCCTGATGAGTATTTCATAATTTCAACACAGCAGCCCGAAATCATTCCGGAAAACTGGCGTGATTTCACCTGCAACGTTTCATACGGCGGAAGCGAAGGAATATATCTCGATATCTCCCTCAATACCGCAAGTGGCTCTCAGAGCTTCATCACCGGAAAAACCCTCAGCGAAGATGTGGAGAGTTTCCTGAATATGTCCCGTGCTGCTGCCGAGTGCAACCTCATGCTCAACGGAAACGGAAGCGTTAAGGCTTTGCCGCGTGATATCGCAGAATATCTTGAATACATGAGCGAAATCGAGGACAAGGATTACTCAATCGAAGATACCGATGAAATGGAACGGTGAAAGGTGGTTCAAAAATGATAACCAAAGGGAATGTTTCGACATTCAGCTTTTATGTCAGGGCGTTTGATACCAAAAACAGCTACAGGAATTATGGGGAGCCTGCCACTCAGCTCTCGCTTGAACAGGCAAAAGAAGAGTTTGCCAAGCGCTGTGCTCAGAACCCTTTGAGTGTAAATACGATGCTTGGTGTAGAGTATTCCTCCAAGAACGCAGAACTCAACAAGCATGGAATGGGAGCCGTTGATCTGCTTCAGTGTATTAACGGTCATCTGAATCTGTCCGAGGATTATAAACTGGACGAGGTACTGGCACACGAAACGCTTATTTCGGTCAACGCAGTATCTATCCTTAAGCGCGAAGCAGACAGATTACAGAGAATAAGCGACAATGCCACTGCCAAATGTGCAAAGAGGATAAGCGACAATATCCGTACCGCCTGCGTCAATACGGAAGCTGCAGAGCAGTTCATGAAATCACTTACCGATGAATACGGCATAGACCGCGTCAAGGATATCGTTGCCAACGAACTGTTCGGCAATAATGAGATTGCCAATGCGGAAATTGCTGAATACCTCAGCAGTTCGTTCAGCGGCAAATATGACAGCAGATTTTCTGTTTTCGGTAACTCTGAACAGCTTGAAATGCTTGCCCATGCAGCTCAGCGCGTGGAGGAAAGCCTAACGGAAACAGAATCGAAGCTGCGCAACAGCGGTCTTGTCTATGGCGATAGCAATTCTATCAGAGATAAGTCAGCCGACATCAAGTCTGAGATAGACCATCACAATCGCATTGAGGACGAGGGGCTTGCACCAGATGACGGGCTGAGCCTATGAAAGAAAAAATACTGCTGGTGTTACTGATCCTGGCATTGTGCCTGAGCACCTGCCAGACCGAATACTATCCCGCCGCCGGTTACAGTTTAATGTACGGCGGCGATGTTCTTTATGAGTGGAATGTTGATGCGTTATCAATATATACATTCAAGGGAATAAGGTTGTAAGGAGTGTGACGTATTGAAAAACAACAGCATAAAGTACCGAATTCCTGTATGCATTTTTCTTTTCGTGTCCGGTACCATCATATCGATTCTGTTTTCTAACGCTCTGAATGATATGATAGTGTACGGCAGGCTGACCACACAACTTACGGATCCGGGTGCGCTCATCGGGAATATCTTCACACAGGACAAACTCGGTCAGTTGTTCCTCCTGCTTGAGGCACTTGTGGTGTTGATATGCATTGTGTATTTTGTCTGTGCAAAACGTACATACCAGGCAGACACATACGCCGTGACAGATAACCTTTCCATCCCTGTCCCGTATGGTCAGGGACAGCACGGCACTACATGGTTCATGTCCGAAAAAGAAAAAAAGAAGGTATTTGATTATATCAAGATATCCCCTATGAATCCCCTCGTTTCAAAACTGGTGGCTTTAGGCAAGGAACGATATGAGGCTATTGAAAATGGCGAAGAATATACCCCTCCGAAATTGGACAAGACACTGTGCAAAAGTGGCGGAATTGTTCTTGCAAGGGAAATGTCCGGGGATACCGAATGCTTGCCGTGCATTACCGATGATATACATACGCTGACAATCGGCGCGACGCGCAGTGGTAAATCACGCTGCCTTGTATTGCAATCAATATGCACCATAGCTTTAGCCGGCGAAGGTATTGTTGTAAACGATCCAAAAGGCGAGTTATATCATTACACGCACTGTTACCTGGAAAGCCTGGGATATACCGTTCGTGTAGTTGATTTCAATTCCCCACAAAAATCTAGTCACTATAATCCGCTTCAGGTAATCATCGATGATGTGAACAAAGGTAATCTTGACGCTGCTCAGAGATCCATGTGGGATTTCGTGACATTTCTTGTAGAGAAGAATGACCATACCGAACCAATCTGGACCAACGGCGAGTGTGCCGTCATTGCCGCCGCAGTAATGTGCGTGGTTTATGATAATAAGGACCACCCCGAATTCCAAAACCTCACGAACGTATACAACTTCATCGCTAATATGTGCAAGACCGTAAATAAGGTCATGCCGATTGACGCATATATGAACAAGCTCCCGGACAGTCACCCGGCAAAAAGCCTTATGGCAATCGCCAAGATAGCTCCGGACAAAATGGGCGGATCGTTCTTTACATCGGCGCTGACCACGCTGCGACTGTACATAACTAACGATATGTATAACGTAACTAAGGAGTCTGAGTTTTCCCTTGAGGATATGGGGGCTAAACCCAAGCAGGCTCTTTTTTATTTGCTTCCTGACCAGAAAACCACCTATTATCCTATTGTGTCGCTTCTTGTGGCACAGCAGTATGAACAGCTTGTAACCTATGCGAAAACGCGAGGAAACCGACTTCCCAACCGTGTGAATTTCATACTTGATGAATTCGGAAATTTTACTGCTATTCCGGATATTCAGTCAAAAATGACCGTAGGCGGCGGCTATGGAATACGCTGGAACCTGTTCATTCAGGATTTCAATCAGCTTATAGATAAATATGGACAGGAGGTCGCAAAGATCATTCAGTCCAACTGTCATTTCTGGATCTATCTGCATTCGCAGGATAACTCAACGAACAAGGAAATATCCGAAAGATTGGGCAAATACACCACATCGACCTATTCTCTGGGCGGAACGACTCAGAAATATGCTGCACCGTCAAGCTCTACCAACATACAGCTTTCTGAACGCAGCCTGCTTTTCCCTGATGAGGTTGCATTAATTCAGCGACCTTATCAGATAGTTACATCAATTTATAAGCCGGTAGTCATGAAATCACCAGACATTTCACAATGGATGTTCAACATCATGCTGGGCATGGGTGATAAGGCGCACAATACTATGCTCATAGATCTTGATGAAAAACTTCGTCCGGAACGTGGCACAGCGTTCACCGAACAAATACTTTGGAAACCCTGGGAGGAAATCTTGCAGACAGCTGCTCCCGTGCAGGCTGCCTCGCCAAGATTTTCCGAACCTGGTTTACATAACAAACCACCATACTTCAGAAAGGGGTGAAATAAATGAAAAAGCTCAAAAGGTTCATCTCAATGATCATGGCAATGGCGACATCTGCTATGCTGGCTATAACAGCCAATGCAGAAGGCGGCGACCTTGCTTCATCTAAAGCAGTGACTGGTACAAAGGCGCTGCTTGATGATCTCTCCAATGTGCTACTGGTAGTCGCTCCGATTGCTGGTACGGCTTGCGTGATCTATTTTGCTGTGCGTCATGGTGCAGCAGATGAAATGGATCAGAAAAAATGGAAGCAGCGCATTGTTGTTGCTGTCGTTTCCATAGTAGTTGCTGTAGTGGCTTCGGCTCTCATCAAGGTACTCGTAAGCTATTACCAGTAAGGAGAGGTAACATGACCACAGATTACACATCGGGATTTCCACCCTAGCTTTGGTAATTCCTTTCAGCAAAACTTCTTACGGAGGAAACACCATGAATATTTCATGCGAACCCAGGAGCATACGCATTTTATCGAGCAATGGTAATCGACTTGCGACTGCAAGCATTACCATTGACGGAGCCTTTGTCGTTCGCAATCTCAGCCTTATGAACGGCTCAAAGGGTATGTTTGTGAATATGCCCCAGCAGAAAGGTGTTGACGATAAGGGAAACACCAAGTATTACGATATTGCTTTTCCGCTTACCGCAGAGCTTAGAACAGCAATATCAGAGGCGGTCATTGGCGCTTACAAAGAACGTCTGAAAGAGCTTCAGACCAATGCGGCGCATGACGATACACAGTCCGAAGCCAACACGTCAGCTGAGGATTATGAAGAAGACGACGTGAACGAAAGATTTTAATTTACAGGAGGATTTCTAACATGAAGGCAATCAGAAACAAGCTCATTTTCAAGGCATTCCAGGCAAAGGAAGCTGCAAGGGAAAAGGGACTTATGCTCAAGGCAAGAGTGCTGGACACAACCGGCGAGGGATATGTTGATACTGCTGTCAAGATCATCATCGCCGTTGTAATCGGCGGACTGCTCCTTGCAGGACTGGTCGCACTGTTCAACACAGTGATCATGCCCAGAGTAAACACCGAGGTCAACAGCCTGTTCGATGCTGCTTAATACATCGGCATTCATCGTTGATAGGGGGCGCAGTAATGCGCCCCTATTTCAGATGAGAAAGGTACATAAATGACTTTTATACTCATCATTCTTATCGGAGCAATTCTATCAGGAATTGTGTCGCTTTTTTTCTCGTCGGAAATGCTTGTAGGTCTGTATGATGTCGTATTCAATAGTGGAATTACAATGCAGACGATAACAGGAGTGGAGTTTTTTGGACTTATAATGCCCATATCATATGGTGTGGGAATAAGCCTTATAATCCTCAAATTCTTGAAGAAAGCCTTTGACATCTATGTCCTCTGGACTGACGGTGATCCGGACGCAGATCCGTTTTTACTGCTAACTAATTTTGTCCGGGCGGTAGGAACTGCACTGATATTCCAATGGCTCTACGGATTATTTGTCGATATATTCCGCGATATCACGAATACCATCATTGACCGAATCAATTCAAACTGCAATCCGACCGTTGAATGGGTCAATTCCATAACCAGTCTGGGAATAGTTCCTGCAATATGCGGACTGATATTCATTATATGCTACCTGATATTGCTCTTGTCATTCATGGCGCGTGGGGTTGAGATGATGGTCATGCGCATTGGCGTACCGCTTGCCTGCGTGGGACTGCTTGACAACGACAAAGGAGTTTTCCGGGCATATATCAATCAGTTCGTAAAGGCATTCGCTACAACCATAGTGCAGATCATGCTCTGTAAAATCGGGCTTTCCCTAATGCTTAATTCTACCATGATTACGGGACTGAACATATTCTGGGGTATCGCCTGCATGATTGCTGCCATATCTATGCCCAAGATACTCAGAGAATTCCTTGTCCCCACCGGCGGCGATGGACACATTGGCAATACAGTATTCCAGACCGTGCACGTTGCTTCGCTTGCAAAGAGTGTCTTTACCAAGTAGGCGGTGAGTTATGGACACATTAAACACATTGAGCCTGTGTATGCAGGGGATCATTTCAGCCGGACTGATTATGAGAATCATCTTTTGTGCTATCAAGCTCATGCATGAGGAAGATGAAGCTGCCAGGTACAAAAAACGTATCAAAAACTCAGTGGTAATGCTGATAATTGCGCAGCTGATATTCCCGATAAAAGAAATTCTGATATCGTATCTCGGAAACGGTTACTAAGGAGGCACACATGGACGATGACAAGCTATATATTCCGTATGGTCTTTCCATTGACCAGGAATACTTTCCAGGTTTCGGCGGCAGAGAGTTACGACAGTTCTTTGTCGGAATACTCGGTTCAGGAATAATTGGAGCGCTGCTGCTTATTTTTACCGGGCAGCTCCTTGCACTGATAGTTGCGCTGATGATTGGCGCGGCTGGCACCATGATGGCTGTACGCAAGGATCCGTATACTCGGATATCTGTTGTTGGTCAGATATCTGATATAATACATTTCCACAAGTCCCAGAAGCAATACAAGTACATCTACACTGCGCCGTGGGATATCAAGTGACTGTTTTTTCGCTGGTGGCAATTTATCTTTTCGGAATATCCCGTCAGGATATACGCCGCCACGAAATATCGAACTTCGCCCCGGTAGTACTCATTCTTGCAAGCCCGTTCATAAGCACCACACCAACAGTGGAACGAATGGTAGGCTTGTTTGGACTTTTTCTGCCGCTAATGGCAGTCAACTTTCTCACCAATGGCTTTGGCATGGGAGATGTAAAGCTATGTACGGCTTTCGGCTGGGTTCTTGGAGCGTTTACCGGATACTGTTCACTTGCCGTTGCACTCACAGTAGCTGTTGTAGTGGGAAAAATCACGAATAACAAATTGCTGCCGCTTGCTCCCTTTTTATCTGGAGCAGGAATGGCAGCAATTATTTTTAGGGAGGTTTTAATTTCATGTTAAAAAACCGCACGCTTATCGGAATTGTTCTGATCGTAGCAGCAATCGGACTTTGCTTCGGCATATCTCCGCTGTTCAATACGATTCTCGCAAGCAAAACAACTATCATCAGGTTGAAGCAGGACATTCCGCAGGGAGTTCAGATCACCGGCTCTATGCTCGAAGCTGTTGAAGTAGGCTCTATGAACCTGCCGACAGATATGCAGAATGACCCGAAAAAGATAATCGGCAAGTATTCCGTTACTGCTATGTTCGCCGGCGACAGCTTCAACGATAAGAAGCTCTCAGATACAATAGACACTTCGGACAGCCTGCTCCGTCAGCTGAAGCCAAACGAAACCGCTATGTCCGTTACAGTCAAATCCCTTGCAAACGGACTTTCTGGTAAGCTCCAGCAGGGCGACATTATCCAGATTGTTTCCGTTGACGAGGACGATAAGGCGCAGATTTTTGAGGAACTCCAGTATGTAGAGGTTCTTGCGACCACTTCGGACAAAGGCTCCGATAACACTTACAATGACGGCGAAGTTAATGCGAATGCGGAAGACGAGGAGGAGCATTCCCTCTATGCGACTGTGACTATCATTCTGCAGGACAGAGCACAGGCGCTGAGATTAGCAGAATGCGAAAACACTTCTCTTCATGCAATATTCGTATGCCGCGGCGATGAAGAATACAAGCAGAAGTGCCTTAAAGCACAGCTTGACCTCCTTACTGGCGGCGCTGATGAAACAGCAGAAGCTACATCTGAAGCTGATACCGAGGAAGCTCAGCCGGCGATGAATATTCCCGAAAATAAAAATCAGAATAAAGCTCCTGCAGGAAGTGAGGAAGCAGCTCATGGCGCATAAGATTATTGCCGTATATGGAAACTCCGGAAGCTACAAGACAACCACGGCGCTTTCCCTTGCCAAGTATATGGCTGCTAAGGGAACCAACATTATTCTTGTCGGCGCTGACACTACCAAACCGCTTCTTCCCATTGCAGCTCCTCTTGAGAGCAAGTTCGCCGGTTCTCTGGGCAAGGCTCTTTCCTCTGTCGATTTCGATCGTGATATGATTCTCAAGAATATCTACATGGCAACAGACCATGTTGGAATACTGTCCTACAATATCCGCGAAAATGCCAATACATACGCAGTCGTATCACAGGAACGCATTGACGATCTGTATATGCAGCTCAGACAGCAGTCTGACACGGACATCATCGTTGACTGCACGTCTGATATTTCACAGAGCAAACTGACGGCAAAGGCTGTAATTACCGCTGATGTGGTTATTGAGCTGCTCACCTGCGACACTAACGGTCTGGTTTTCGACGGGTCGCAGGAGCCGATATTACAGTCAGAGCAGTATACATATCGTAAGTTCGTTCGAATGATGTCACTCAGCAGCGTTTTCAAGCAGGACGAAGCTGCCATGAAAAACGCAATGGGACGTATTTCCGGCACAATTCCTTACTGCCCGAAAGCAGCGGAATATCTCAATCAGGGTACGCTGCTGACCAAAGGCGTTGATGATCGCACATATAACACGACCATAAAATCGCTTGCGGAAATAATAATGAAGGAGGAATGAACATGGGAATTTCTTTCAAAAATCTTTTCAAAAAGGACAAACCCCAGGAAGACACCGAGCACGTTTCCCTTGAGAAAAGCGCCGAATCAGATTCTGCAAAGACCGAAGCCAGGGCAAAGCACAAAAAGGGTGAAGTGGTAATCGCCGATTCCGGAAATGTCAAGGAAGTATCCAGAGTAATGCTGAAGTTCGATCAGCTCCTCCGGGCAACACAGGAATATATGTCCAAAACATACGGACTTGAACTGTACTCATCTGACAAGCGCGACACCATGAAGCAGCTTATCAAGCAGTATATGAAAGATAATAACTACTACATTGCTGGTGTTACGCTTGCGGACGCTGCTGACCAGCTCTACCGCGAAATGGCGGAATATTCATTTCTGACGCCGCTTCTCGCCCGAAAGGACATTGAGGAAATCAACATTAATGCCTGGGACGACATACAGATTATCCCCTCAAAGGGTAAGCCGTACAAGCTGGAAGAGCATTTCACATCACCGCAGCACGCTCTCGATGTAGTGCGCCGTATGCTTCATAATAACAAGCTGGTATTCGATGCTTCCCGACCGCTTGTTACCGGATTTCTTGACAAGAATATCCGTATCTCTGCCGTGCATTCGCTTGTTGTAGGCGAAGATGTCGGTGTTGCCGTGTCTATCCGTATCGTCAATCCATGCAAGATAACCAAGAAGCAGTTCATCGAGAGCGAAATGTGTACAGAGGAAATATACGATTTCCTTGTTATATCGTTCGTACATGGTATTTCTCAGGTATATGCCGGCGCAACGGGTTCCGGAAAAACAACGTTCATGGCTGATATAATGAGCAACTTCCCGGACGACAGACGTCTTATCACCATTGAGAAATCTGTGCGTGAGTTTATGCTCAAGAAGTATGCTGATAACGGAAAGGCAATCAACAATGTCGTTCATTTTGTTACTTACGAAAGCGATGATCCGAGCCGCTGTGTAACCATGCGCGACCTGCTCACCAAGTGCCTGACAATGGATCCGGACAGTATATGCGTTGCCGAAATGAAGAACGAGGAAGCATGGGAAGCGCAGGAAGCAGCACGAACCGGACACACGGTACTCACGACAACTCACGCTTCTGGCGTAAAAGGCGTATATCCCCGTCTTGCAACGCTCTGTATGCAGCTTTATGGCGATACTCCGATGAATACTCTTCTGTCATTTGTTACGGAAGCATTCCCGATTGCAGTATTTCTCAAGAAGCTCGATGACGGCAGGCGTCATATCATGGAAGTAGCGGAATGCGTCGGTGTAAATGTGGAAGAGAGCAAAGCCATTACGCGTACACTCTGGAAATACAATGTAAAATCCGAAAAGAAAATAGACGGTAAGATCGTAATCGACGGCGAGTTTGTAAGAGTAAATCCCATATCAAAGGAGCTGCACGACAGAATGCTCGAAAATGGCGTTCCCGAGGATATGCTCAGAAAATATTCGGAGGAGGTGCGTTAATGGATAGAGTAATTTATCTTTTCGGCGCACTGCTTATGTCCGCCGGCATTGTTATCCTGCTCGGCATAACTCCCGAAATAATAACACAGGACATTATGTCGCTGATGTCACGGCAGCGCAGCTTAAAGTATCGTGTAGCAAAAGCCCAGGGCAAGGTAAAGCAGAACCGGCTTCAGACTGCCATCATGAATATCAAGAATGCGCTTATAGCCACACATTCTGAGAACAAGTTCTCTCTGCTGATTTCTGTTTCTCTTATTGGTATCTGCGCTGGATTTCTGCTGGCGGCTTTGCTTCAGAATCTGCTTCTTATACCCATATTTTCGGGTATATGCGTGATACTGCCGTATGCTTACGTCAATGTACTGCTGTCCAACTACAACCGGCGTATCTCCGAAGAACTGGAAACGGCGCTTTCAATCATCACGACCAACTATGTGTCCAATGATGATATCATCTACGCTGTGGAGCAGTCCATTGACTACATCAATCCGCCGGTTCAGCAGGCTTTCCGGAAGTTTCTCACCCAGACGAAACTCATCAACTCCAATGTAAAGCTGGCTATCGAGCAGCTCAAGGGAGAAATCAATAATGAAATATTCCATGAGTGGTGCGACAGCCTTATTGAGTGCCAGGATAACGTTACGCTTAAGAAAACTCTCCAGCCCATCACTACAAAGCTTTCGAATGTGCGCATTATCAATGCAGAACTTCGGAATATGCTGATGAGCCCACGCCGCGAACACGTTATGATGGTGTTTATCCTGCTGGCAAATTACCCGATTCTGTACTTTCTCAACTCAGACTGGTTCAAGGTGCTTACCGACACCTTTGTCGGACAGGTGGTCAATTCCATTGTTGCAATAATCGTGATCGTGACGGTAATCCTGGCATACAAGTACACTCAGCCCATTCAGTATAAGAGGTGATGTGACATGAGTATATACAATATTGCACTCTACGCAGCAATCGCTGTAATAAGCCTTGTGTTTGCAGGCGGACTGTACTGCTTTGCTCTTATTCTGTTAAAGGTGCCGGCAAAGCGTACAACTAATGCGATCAAGTCTATCGCTTCGAGAAATCGTCCGTCCGCAGCCGGCTTTAAGAATACTTACAACGATATTGCGCTGTTTGTATCACGGTTCATTCACCTGAACGAATTCAAGAAAAAGGAGCTTACCGACAGTCTGAAAATAGCAAACATAGCTATGTCACCTGAGCTGTTCACGGCAAGGGCGCTGGTGAAATCCGCCGGCATAATGCTGCTGTCCATTCCGTTCTTTTTCTTCCTGCCTATATTCGGGCTGCTGATTATCGCCCTGGGAATTCTTATATACTTTCAGGAAAAGCAGAAAGTCGATTCCTGCATAAAGGAAAAGCGCAGGCAAATCGAGTTCGACCTGCCACGGCTTGTATACGCTATATCCCAGGAGATACAGATGACGCATGATGTAATCTCAATCCTGGAACGGCATAAGGACAATTTCTCGCCGTATCTCAATGAGGAAATCGAGATAACAATAGCGGATATGCGAACCGGCAACTACGAAGCCGCAATCACCAGATTTGAGGGGCGTATCGGCAGCACCAATCTGTCAGAAGTGTGCCGTGGATTCATTCAGATGATACGCGGCGACGACACCTCGGTTTACTGGGAAACACTCAGCGTTCGGTTTGAGGAATTACAGCGCCAGCACCTCCGCAGCATTGCGCTGAAGATACCGCCAAAAGTTCACCGGCTGTCGTTCTTCCTGATGATGTGCATGATGCTGCTCTATGTTGTAGTACTCGGCTGGGAGCTTATAAGCAACATGGGTATTCTGTTCGGATAAGGAGGCAAGAATGAAAAAACTTCTTAAACGGCTCAGATCCACTCGTGGCGAGGGATATATCGACATCTCTGTTGCAGTGCTGGTTGTGATGATATTGCTGGTGGCAGTCATTAAGATTGCACCGGTATTCATCACGAAAATGACGATCAACAACTATGCAAACGAGCTTTGCCGCGAAGCTGAAATAGCCGGTCGTGTCGGCACAGAAACAACTACACGGCTTGACCGCCTTAACGAATCCCATCCCGACCTCAATCCTACCATTACATGGTCAAAAACAGGCAACATTCAGATTGGAAACACGTTCACGGTGACAGTATCTACTACCTATGATTTCAGCTTTTTCGTTTTCAGTACAACACCGATAACGATCTCAGCTACCGCCGAGGGTACCAGCGAGGTGTTCTGGAAATGATAAAAATACTGAAAAAAAGAATACTCAGCAACAAAGGGTTTTCTTATGTAATTCTCAGCGTACTGATGATCGTAATACTGCTCATGGGTGTTGCTATTTTTGAGATAATCAGAATAAACATTCAGGCAGCAGCTGTCCGGGACAAATTTGAGGATGCGATTATCTCGATGTGTGTTGAGAATTACTCTGAGATGTACCAACCGATTCGTGAGAGCCATGCTTCAAGCTATGCTTTCAACGGAACACGCTGGGAGGAAAGGCACAAAGCCAACGAGCAGTACATTCGAACATATCTGAATAAAGCTATGAGCACCGGCGAAATCATGCAATGCGAAATTGTGTCCATAAGTTTTGATGTGGACTCGCCAAGTGTTGCCCCTTCCGACACGGATACCGCAAAGAAATATGCGGTATCTGGTAGCATTACAATCAAGGTTCCGTATCGTTTTGCCTGGCAGGAGCTTGCCCCAATATCCCTTAAGCTGGACGTAAAGTCACAGTGGAGAGCTATGTTTTGACAATGGAAAGGAAATGGTGTATAATATGAAGAACAACACTCGCCTGTTTCGCGCCATGCCCATTCATTGCACTGACAACCATCAATGCCACAAAATGCTGGTGACTGCCACACTTAGACTGAAAAAAACTCGTCGCACAAAATACGGCGGACAGCTTAACGAACAAATCATCCTTCAAATCATGAAGTTATATCGCGAACTTTTCAGTGGCGATTACGTAGGTGCTTATGCGCGCTTAAGGCACATTGGTGTAAATGTTGATCTTTGCAGCAGTGAAATGAGAGCAATTCTTATCCCGACCTTGAAGTGCATTACGGAGGATCATTTTTCATGAAATTGCTTGACCGTATTTTTTCATTCCATAAAAGAATCGATGACAATCTGCATTATGAAAGCGCAATGCAGAACATACAGCTTGTTGTTGACTGTGCCCAGAGTCCTTTGGAAAAGATACGCGCATATAACTATGCAATGTTTATTATTCGTGCGGATTATGCTGCTTACACAAAATCGCTTATGTTCCGCAAGGAATTTGCAGATAGAGTGGCAGCCTTTTTTCCTGCGAGTTATTACCTTGCCGACGGGACGAAGGAAACATTCACCAAGGAACCCATAAGCAATATAATTTCACTTGCCCAAGCAGATGGTATCGCTGCTTTTCCATGGGAATACAGCAGACTGGCACGAATTCTGCCCGAAATATATCAAAAAGGATTTATAGCCGATGAAAATCACAAAGCAAATTATTATGCGGAAATAGATCTCACTGTTGTATTTTCGGGCAACCATTCGATAAGTGCGGGATTATTCTATGGTTCAGGAAGTATAAATGCTAATGTATACCTTTTGTCAAAGCTATACGAACACGTTGATACAGACGGCGTGAATTGGATAAACCGCCATAACGGGCAGGTATTGACGCCGGTCCTTTCTGAACATCTTGCCATTCTTTATGAGATATCGCGCAGGAAAAACGGAATTCTCCGTTCACTCGGCCATGATTCCGAAGAGTATTGCCGAATCAATGGCGGTGCTTTTACGAAAATCAGAAAATGCTACACCGTTGTTTGCGGAATGCCATGCGCAGGAAAAACATCTTTTATCGGAACAATGTTCAAAGATAATGCCGTGCTCATAGACAAAAGTACCGACACTAATGCATTTGATGTCCTGATCCAAAAGGGTGAAAGCATAATCGAAGAGAACATGTGTTTTGGCAGTGCGCAATCAAGAATACGGTCGGCCAAAGATAGCGGGTATTACATCAGGCTTATTTTCATTGGTATCAGCGCAAATGAAAGTCTGCAGCGCGCAACTATCCGATTTATAAAGACAGGGCGTCAACAAGCCATTTCTGATAAGAACATTATATCAGAAATCGAAACAAGATCCAGGCAATTCTGCAAGCTCATGCAAATGTGCGACTCGGCGGATTATTTCGATAACGAAGATATTTTCATTCGTGTTGCACACTGGGATGGACAAACCTTTTCATTCTATGGAAAAGAATATCCTGAGTGGCTTCATAGCATACATACAGCATGGCTTGACTGTTTGTCGAAATAATGAGCGAAAGGCAATACAACATTAAGCACGGCATCAAATCCGTGCTTTTCTTTTTCTATGCTTTTATTCTCCATCACACAATAATAATTACAGAAAGGAAAAACAATGCAGATAGCAATAGCAATTATCACCCTTGTACTGTGTGCAGGGGTGCTTTACTGGTTTAAGCGCAGCGAGAACAAAAAACGTACTCGCCGCACTGAAGAGGAGGAAGACGAGCGTGAACGTCTTGCCCAGAAAACTGCCCAGGAATTCGTGAATGCCAAAGACCTCGGGGAGCATTGCCTATACACGATTGACGGTTACATATTCGCTTATATCAAGATTGAGGGGCTTTGCCTTGAGCTGTACAGCAGGCAGGAGCAGAAGCGCCTGTGCCGAGAACTCTCTGCTTCTCTTTCGGCAATCAAACGACCCTACAAAAGTGACGCAGTAAGTCGTCCGGTTGATATCTCCGCACCTCTGAACGAATATGAGGAGCTGTATAACGCCGCGACTGGCGGCAGAAAAAAGCTGCTTAAATTCGACATGGAGTCACTGGCTGAAATGGTTGCGACCGGCGAATCCCTGGAGCGACAGCATTATATCGCTATATGGGATACCATTCAGCGTTCTGATGAGCGTACTCTGACCCAGGCAGCACAGGACATAGCAAAAAAGTATTCCGACTGTGGGATAAAGGCAGAACTGCTCGACAGGAAAGGGATAGTCCAGCTCTGCAACCTGGTAAACAATCCTGCGTATGTCCACGTCGAAAATGCAAATATTGAGGACGTTATTTCTGTCCTCTCTGCTGGATAAGGAGTATAAACCATGAACAGCGAATTACACATAAAACCTGGCAAGGATCTTGCTCCTCAGATTTATGAATTTTACCGGAATAAAATATGTTTTGGTGATTATAAGCCTGGGGATAAACTGCCGTCATATAAGTCGCTTGCGGAAAAATATGCGGTATCCTATTCTCCCATTAAGACCGCATATCAGTCCCTTGAAAGAGAGGGATATATTCACCTTTCGACAAAAGGTAGCATTGTGATTGAACAGCCGAAAACGGTTAAGGAAAATATAGCTTCCAAACTTGATGAAATACTCCAGACAGCTCTGGATTTTGGCGCAGCAAAGGAAGATATTGTTGAAGCCATAGATTTTATCATGGAAAAATACTGCTGAGAAAGGTCATGGAATGAACAACAAAAAATCAGAAATACAGATATCAGTCAATACTGCGTTACAGGCAAGCATTACGCCGATCGGAATTGATTTCGAAATGAACCGGCTCCGGCTCGGCGAAAACTACTGCTGTATCTTCGCAATCACGGACTATCCCTCAGAGTGCGACTATGGCTGGCTTTCCAAGCTGACCAATATCCCCGGCACGATCGTTTCCATAAACAGCGAACCCATTGATAATGGTGAAGCTGTAAACGAAATCTCTAAGAAAATCCGTATGTACCGTGGACAGGCTGCCAGTACAAAGGATCCTCGCGAACGTCAGCGCTGCCAGAAAGCTGCTGACGACCAGGAAAAGATAATGGCTAAGATGGACCAGAACGGCGAAGTCATGGGAAAGTGGAATACTACTATAATGGTGCTTTCCCGTGACAAAGAGGATTATAACTCCAGGTGCGACCGGGTAAAGAACGTTGCAAGTATACTCGGCTGTAAAATACGCGTTCTGTCCAATCTTCAGCGCGAGGGCTATCAGCAGATTTCCCCCACATATCCGCAGATAAAGCGCATACAGGAAACCTCCTCAAGGTACTTCCCGGTGAGTACGTTCGTAGGAGGTTTTCCTTTTTCATCCGGCGGATTCAATGACGGCAAGGGATTTTACCTCGGGAAGAACAGCAGCGGCGGTCTGATTTTGCTGGACCTTTGGAAACGTGGTTCTTCAAGGACAAATAGCAACATCACAATCGTGGGAGGATCAGGTTCCGGTAAATCAACGGCGATAAAACACATCATCGCTTCTGAGTACGCTCGCGGCACAAAGATAATCGTCATTGACCCGGAAAGCGAGTACAAGGATATGTGCTATAATCCGCTGTTCGAAGGCAATTGGATCGACGTTGCCGGCGGCAAAGGTGGACTTATCAATCCGCTTCAGATACGTCCGGTACCTCCGGATACAGACGATGAAAACGCTGAGCCGCAGGAGAACGATAGCATCGGCGACCTTGCTATACACCTTAAAACACTCCAGACGTTCTTCCGGCTTTACATTCCCTCAATGGACGATCGGCTGAGAGCACTGCTTGATCAGACGCTTGTAGAGCTGTACCACAAGTTTGGTATAAGCTGGGATACAGACGTGTCCGGTTATTCAGCCAATCAGTTCCCGACACTGACAGACCTTTATAATCTTATTGCCGAAAAAGCAAAACTCAAAGACAACAATACCGTATATTACGAAGATTTGAAAACATATCTCGAGGGAGCAGCCAACGGCGCGGATCATCGGCTGTGGAACGGCTATACGACCATAAATCCCACCAGCGGATTTATCGTGCTCGATACAAAGTCACTTATCCAGATGTCCGGCACAGTTCTTGCGGCGCAGTATTTCAATGTGCTGTCATGGTGCTGGGAGCAGATTACCCATAACCGTAAGGAGCGCATTATGCTGGTGGCTGACGAGTGCTGGACGATGATTGATCCGCGTTGTCCGCAGTCGCTGGAGTTCCTCAAAAATGCTGAGAAACGCGCCCGTAAGTATGAAGGAAGCATTATCGTGGGTACCCAGTCCACCAACGACTTCCTTGACCCGGAAGTTAAGTTCTATGGGCAGTCCGTACTTGACTTGCCTACATTCAAGCTGCTGTTTTCAATGGACGGTAAGTCGCTAAAGGAAACAACCGAGCTGTTCGACCTGAATGACGCACAGAGCGAGTACATTTCTTCCGGTCAGCGCGGCACGGCACTGATGAAAGTGGGCAATCAGGCTGTTATCGTCCGTTTTGAGCTAAGCGAGGAACGCCTTGAAATGTTCGGCAGAGGTGGAGGACGTTGAAGATTGCTCTTATCTTTTGGAGGTTACAATGGCAGTAAATCCGAAAATAATAATGATGATCGCGCAGGCGGCAAAGAGCCATAAAGTCCGTGAAGTTGTTCTTCATGTCGTTTTCTATTCACTTGGCATAATTCTGTTTATTTTCACTGCTTTTATAGCATTGATAAGCGGACTTCTGGCAATCGTACAGAATAACAATCTGAGGAACCACTGGAATTACTATCGCACAAGCATTTCCGAGCTGTTTAACGGAATAGAATCCGATATCAACACAAACGTGAAAGATGAAGTATACGACTTCATGCCGGAATTCTCCGTGAACCTTTCCAAAGCCACGATAGCCAACAACTTTGACGGCAGCTCTCTCATTCTGTACGACGATGATGAGATATCTCGTGCCGAAGATATTATGCTCAACTACGCAGGACAGCTCCGTGCCATAAAGACCCAGGACGAATTTGACTCCTTTATCTCTGATTTCGACACAGACCTTTCTTTTTCGGATATCAGCAGCATTCGTTTTACTGATGATACTGGAATAGATAATCTGTCTGAGTACAGCGAAGAACTGAAAGTATTTTTATATCATCGCGCCATGGAACAGATGAGTAAATATAACTATACATTTGAGAACGTCGAATTGGACGATGGCAAGAGGGCAGACCGCCAGACACTTGTTGTGACGGCGGCAGACGGGAGTACCCAGACGGTGGAATACACCTGCATAGGTGGTGGTGAAGTTTATCTACCGGAATTCCTGGCAATGTACAATGTCCGCCAGGGGCGTGAGTACCTTATCAAAACCACGCAAAATCAAGCGCCGGATCTTGATTCACAAATGGAACAGGCTCTTGGAGATATCCCCGAAACTGCCGAAGACGCTCAGGAATACATCAACAATTCATGGGGTAGTATGATTGACGGCAGAGGGGCAATAAACTTAAACCTGTTTCAGATGTCTAACCTCAAGTCGATAATTGAAAATGCCAATATGAGTGGTGCCGCCAAGATTGAAACGGAACGAACAGCTGATAAGCTGTCTATCACTCTTGAAACTGTTGGTGCAGACGTTTGGAGGGATATTTTCGGCATTGAGGAGGAGTTCGAACAATATGTCGAGCAGTCCCAAATGGCTATAGAAATGGCTCTGTCTGAAGCAGAAATACCGCAGGAAGAGTGGACTATATCCCTGGACAACATGGTTCAGCTCGCGCTGTTCGTATATTTCGAAGGCTTCTTCGAACTTCCGGTCAGCAGCTCAGACCTTGCACCGGGCGGTAATGGTATTCTGTCGCAATGCGGTGATGTGTCAGAGCTGCACCAGTACACCTACGGCACTAAGGATATGGGAGTACCCGAAAGAGGCATTACGCTTGAGCTGACAGGCAGAACAGCGATCCATGCAGATTTGCTAAACTGCGGAAGCTGTATACAGGACGCATTTATATATGATGTGTGGAACATGGACGAGCAGGATATCGCTAATGATACCAATTCCAAAGTCTTTAACCAGAGTGCAGTCACTATCGCATACATAATTGATACCGACCAGTTTGAAGATGATTACGGTTTTCCTTTCCCGACAATAAACGGGTTACGCCACGGAAGCACGATTACTCTTTTTCTGGAATTCACCTGTCTGAGCGAGGTGGAATTTGAAGACCTTGATATTGGCAGCTCCGTTGACCTTGAGGATTTGACTGTTGGTTACTCGCATGACGGGTATTACAGCGACACTTACGATAAGGGACTATGGCGTCACCATCTTAACCGTGATGAATGCATTCCGCACGTCGGAATAAAGACCTATTTCATGTCTGGCGAAGCTGCTGCCCCTGATCCGCCGCAGGGAACGCATTACTATGGCGGACCAAGTGCAAAGAATATTGGCGTAGTTGCCAATCCCAGACTTTGGTTCAAGGCATTCCGCACCGGCATGAGCGATGAACTGTTTGAAACTATCAAAGCAGTCGAGCCGGATTAAGGGAGATTTTATGAGAATATTTGTAGATATGGATGGGACGTTAGCACGCTTCCATGATGAAGTTGGATATCTTGAACGTATGTTTGAAAAAGGCTTTTTTAGTGGATTACAACCTTTTCAGCAGGCAGTTCAGGCAATCAATGATCTTGCTCGTTATTCGAAAGACTGTGAGTTATTCATTCTATCGGCAACAGTAGACGGTGAGCCACCTTATTGCTGTGATGAGAAAAATCAGTGGCTTGACAGATATTGCCCAGAAATAGATCAGGCACACCGACTATTTACAAAAATCGGTATTTCAAAATCCGAGTACATTCCGGGAGGCATTCAGTCTGATGATATATTATGGGATGATTATAACAAAAACCTTGAAGAATGGGTAGCTAACGGTGGTGTTGCAGTAAAATGCAAAAATAACATAAACCACAAAGGTTTGATTGGACCCATTTGGCAAGGATTAATAATCGCAAATGACGCTTCATCAGAGCTTATCAGAAATTCACTTTCTGAAATAGCATACGAAGCTGCCGAATCTTCCGACGAAGAATGGGAACTGTAAATAGAAGAAAGGAACCATTACCATGACCAATCCGTTACTTATTTCCCGAAAAGAAAATGCCGGCATACTGAGAAAGATATGTTCGGAAATAGGGGCAACTCCCCGCGAAATTTCGGGTGATGAATGGTCGCTTGCACTATTCATCAAGACAGATCTCAAAAACTATATGTACCAGTCGCACTACGTCCTCGATGTTTCAGCATTCCTGGAAAAAGGTGATGATTTAGTTGCGCTCTGTGAGGGCATTGCGCTCCAGAAAGACCCCAACAGCATAATCATCTATGCGGATCATTTCTTCCCGGGAGATGATTTCCTGGACAAGCTGGTGCATAAAGGTATACACAATATCATAGCCAACTACCCTGATGTGGACGAAAAGACAAACGTCACTAAGATGATGGAGGATCTCAAAGAGTGCCTTACCACCGGCTTGTCCAGGCAGAAGTGGCGAAAGTATGACAAGTCATTCGACGCGTTTGCTGAAGCACGGGAAGCTGCTCTTATTGCCGAAAAAGAAAGTGAGAAGCCGCGATATTCCCAGGCGAGCCTGCATATTGCGGTTGTGGGAGCGCAGAGCAGGATAGGCACGACGTCCTTTGCACTGCGCATGGCAGAATATTTCCGCAGCCGCGACGGCGAAAGCGTGGTCGTATGCGCCAGCAGGCGCGGAGCCGAGCAGCTCGAAATGATGGAAACCTGCTATGAAGAAGCAAAGGTGCAGGACGGAATTTACACGATCAACGGCATAGACATTTGCAGTTCTGATACTGATACCTCAAAGGTCTACAACGCCGAGATATATGACTTTGGCAGCAAGAAGCCAACGGACTTTTCCGGCTTCGACAAGATATATGTCGTAGGCGGCACTTCGTGGAACGAGCTGCCGATGATATATGATATCCAGAATGACCTCAACATGGTGAACTACACCGTTGCCGTCAACTTTTCCGATGAAACATCTGTTGAGAAGAACCGTGAGCTGCTTTCCGTCAACCTCAATGATGTAATTTGCCTGCCTTATGCGCCGGATCCGTTCTCACTGACCGCCGGATATGAGGAGATTTTCGACAAGGATTTTGTCGAGTGGGCAGACAGTCCTGCTGAAGAAGCTGATTTATCAGCCGAAAAATAAAGATATGGAGCAAAAAAGCCATGAAACAGAACAGACAGTTTGTCCGGGTGAATTCGGACTTTATAAACAAGGACCTGTCAGCCGGCGCTGTAAAGGTTCTGTTTCTGCTTGCTTCAATAGCCCAGGCTGGCGGCAGTGATACTGCTGTCATATCCAATACAAGAATTGCTGAGCGCACCAAGCTCACGAATATAACCAGAATAATCAATGAACTGTACGCCATAGGTGCAGTAACTGAGCGCATTCAGCGCTTCAAGAGCAATCGCCAGAAGTGCAACGCTTACGTTCTTTCGGAAGCCGTTTCTGCGCCGAAAAATTATGTTCTTGTTCCGGTATCCGCGGTGGAACTTCCTAAAAGCTGTCTTAGGCTGTTTATGCTGTACTGCATACACGCTAGTGCAGAGGGGCGCTGCCTGCTGTCCCTTTCAATGATACAGGAGCTATCTGGAATGGCACGCGGAACGATCGTTTCATGTAACAAGGAACTTACGGAGCAAGGCTACATAGCCAAGCAGCAGTACGTTCGCAGAGAGGGAGATTTCGGATACAACCGAGTATACATCTCTCATCTTCTCCGGCGCAGGAGTGAAACCAAACGTGCGGAAACATTCCGTATTATCGTCAATTCCGGCATTCTCAGCTTTGAAAGTAAGTGCGCTGCTGAACACTCCCTGTCCCAGGAGCCAACACCAGAATTTGCAAAAGCAATGCGATATCTGTTCCGGAATACCAGAGTTGCACATTTTATCAGGACTATTCTCCGCAGCACGAAAAATGCTGCGATTTTTCTTTGCCAGAAATGGGGTAGTCAAAAAAAGAATACCCGATTTATAAATCTAAAACCTGTTTTAATAATTTAAAAACACTTACCGAAAAAAGAATTATTATACTTTCGGTAATTTGAAAGGAGTGCTTATGTTAAACATAGAAACAATCTCTCAGCGGCTTGCAGACGCAAAAGGCAAGCGTGAGCGCCTTATATCGACCCTTAACCGGCATACTGCCGCCCTGGAGAAAAAAGAACGCGAATTTGAGAAAACCTACAAGCTGAAGCCGGAGCTTTGCAGCGAGGAATCCCTCAGAGGAAATGACAAGGCGTTCTGGGATTTCTATTCGATCAAATCAAAAAATAGCGATATTCTTTCCGTGAACAAACGTATCCAAGAAGCAGAAGAACGAATTCAGGCGCTTCAGGCTGAACTTCGCTCAGCTGAAGCACAGCAGGCATTCATGGAAAATCAGATACCTGATGTTATAAAAGACTTCTTCATGCGCTGGAAAGAGGACAGTATTTCTTTTTTCAGCAATCGTTATGAGCAGTACCAGGATTTTGTCCAGGAGCTCCGAACAAAAGAGCTTGCAGCCCGGAAAGAAGCGGTCAGGACGGTTCCTGCATATTCTCAATACGCAGAACGTGTGGACAGAATGAGCGATTACGATTTGCACAACGTGTTCCCCAGAAAGCCAATGGAAGATTTCCTGAAATCGCTGAATCTTGATTACCGCAGCATCAGCGAAGCTAAGAGCAGCTTCGCCGGTCCGATCGTTTCTGCGATGTGCAAATACAATGACCCGGAGCAGCGGAGAGCATTCCTTGAGCGAACCATGGACCGCGAAATGAGAAGCAAAATGCTCGACCTGGCTCAGCGCATAGGGGAAAAGGTCGGCAGGATAACCGACGCTGCTGGTTTGCACGTTCAGAACGGCGAAATTGCCGGTGTGATTTACGGAGAGAACGGCAGTGCGACCATTCAGACAATCGGAGCCGGCGGGTACAATATTCAGCGTTTTCATTTCCGGACGCTTGTTCATGAACTGGAACAGTACGAAGTTCAGGGTCAGGACGAGCAGCCTGAGCAGGAAGAAGACGGCGATGAGATGGAAATTTGAATAAAAATGCAGGTGCTTCATGATGAAGCACCTGCAAGTTTGACAATGATCTCTTTGCTATTAATTTAAATTGATGTGGTGTCGTATTATTGGTACTATAATGGTTATAATAAGAATCTTCTATGAATACAATGGAGTTAAACCACAGCAATACCAATAAATAATATAGAGGGATAGTAACATGATAGCCAAAAACATGATGAGCATAATGAAAGAAAACCACAGAAATAGCGTTTGGTATGGAGATATATATTTAATTGAGAAATGTGCAATCATGTCTGGAGTAATAAAAAAACATCCCCAAGATACCATTCAATGTATATTGAATGCATTAGATAAATCCCCTTTATTTATTAAAGGGTATATAGTTGCTGACGTCAGCGGAAAAAAAAGAAGATACAGATGTTTTACTATTCGTGATCGGAAGTAGTTTCACTATCCAATTGTGATAACATATCAACAAGTGGCTGAGAAGTTTTGTTGGCTTCAATATACTCATTATATGCTCTCAATGCATTTTCAATGAGTTGTTGATAAGTAACGATGCGTGCATGATAAGGCTCCAATGATTTGGCTAAGAGTTGTTGATCATCAAAATTTGTGTTATTATCAATTGGTCTCCCAATTATAAAGAGAATTTCAAACGAAAAGCTTGATCCACAAGTTTGATTCAATGCTTTTGACAGTGCATCATGATATTTAACTATTTGATTAAATGCCTCTGATCTTTTTACAACCCTATCAGCCTTTTTCAATTCAATTACAATGTGCTTTCCAGCCGCCTGTCTATACCCCAAGTCAAGTCTACCTTTTTTTTCCTCATCGGTAAGAGAATCCACTTGCACATTCAAAGCATTTAAAACTGTTTTTTCCATATATTCGGTATGATCAGCCCGTTCCCATGAAGGATCTAGTAGCCATAGATGATTGAATAAATATTGTTGTATTACTTTTTCGAGAGATTGATCGTCTTGGGTTATCTCTCGAAATTTGTTAATTATTTGAATTCTTTCTTTAATAATTTGATAATACAAAGTTGCTTCAATATCATCCATACCTATACAAATATCTTTAAACACCTCAAAATTTGATGGATCAATCTTATCAATAGCACTGAGATGTTGCGAATATCTAAGTTTTTCGAAAGCAAGTATGCTGTATTTTAAGATTTCACGCTTCTTATTATCATCGGCAATAATTTGATTGATCTTACCAAACATTTTTTTGGCATAATCCTTGTCATCGCCTTTTAACTGTTCAAGCCATGTATCAATTACTGGCAACAATTCTCTGGCTTTGTTCTCTCCAAAATTATTACGGAGTTCTGTCCACTTACTCTGAATATATTTTAACTCAGTGTAAATAAAATTTCTAAGAGCAATAAATCTCTCGTCATCATGTCTATATTCCTGCCGATTACTTGTTGCCATATCTTCAAAATTGTCATCATCAAAAAAATCAGCATTTATCTCTCCAATTAAGTATTTTGAATATAAACCACCTTCAGAATACTCGGAAAGAATATCTTCCTGACCTAATTTTCCCCTAACCAATATTACTATTTTATTTAAATTATCATTTCCGTCTTTCAAGTCACCTGACGCATCAACTGAGCCTATCCAGCCTGAAATGGTATATTGTTTATTATTTATGGTAATAACATTATCGCGGCATTCATTATATGATAGATTACTACAAAATCCAGAATATTTTTCACTTTCCTTTCCATAATACCAAATATATCTCAATTTGCGAAAATAATCTCTATCGGTTATTGTTACTTCATTATTATTTACAAAAACCCTAAAATTATTTTCTACACCAATGATTCCAAAACGCCTTGCGACACGCTTTTTAATATATTCTACTGTCAAAGAAGATGTATTTTTCTTAAGCTTTTTTAAAACAATTTTGGTTCCCGAATGGGCTAAGCAACTATCATCTATTTCAAGAACTTCCGGATAATATGCTGTAGACTGATTAAAATCCCCCTCACCTTTTATTGATGACTCAATTTTTTCACTATCCATTCGTAATGCGTTAAATTCAGAATTTTTGTCATCTAACATTTTTCGGGAATAAACATCAATTTCTTGAGATATAGAAAACATAGAAAGTTTTCCGATACCTTTTCTGCCCATATATGGGCGATTGTAGACTGGGGAGACAAGTGAATTCTCTCTTTTCCTATGACCAACATACAGAAACTTTTTGTTTATGTCATCAGCACTCATTCCGCACCCATTATCTTCAATCGTTATTTTATCATTGTCGACATTAATTTTAACCTCTGTAGCATCAGCATCCCAAGAATTTGCAACAATTTCTGATAAAACAGCTGGAATATTGCTATATAAGTTTATTCCAAGATGATTAAGAACATTTAAGCTAAGTGACATAGTAAATTTATGATTCATAATTAATTCCTCCCTAAACGACCAAACCATGTTCGGTTAAATGACGACTTATAGAAATACCTATAACTTCTCCCAAGCGCACTGGAACTGCATTTCCGATTTGTCTTGCAATATCGTTAAACGAATAATTGCATTCCGGATTAATAAAAGCATAGTCCCGTGGAAAGGTTTGTAACAATGCACCCTCTCTCAATGATAAAGCTCGATCCTGTTCAGGATGTCCATATCTACCAGTTCCATAATTATAAAATTGTGTTGTAATGGTAGGACCGATCTGTCCCCAGGTCATTCGTCCATATACTGAACTATATGATTGACCAGAATCTTTTTTGTGGCAGTTACATCTCAAGTTTATTGGCCAATCTCTCCATGTTCCTCCTGGACGAGAATGTCGTATTCTTTGTAAATTCAAATCTGAAAGTCCAGCTGCTCTATGTAATGGGTCATTCTTATCTGTTTCTCCAGCTGCTATTGGAGGAAGATTCCCAATAAAATCACGGACATGAATATCCTTTCTATTATGGGTCGGCTCTATTAAAGAAATTGGTCCGAGAATTGAAGCAACAAGGACAAACCTTCTACGGGTTTGCGGAATTCCATAATCAGGGCAATAAATTATATGATAATCTTTTTCATATCCGTTTTCATCAAGTATATTAAGAAATTCTCTAAAAATACTTGTGTTTTCAATTTGTGGAACATTTTCCATTGATAATACTTGTGGATGAACTTCCCGAATGATCCTACCATATTCTAAGAGCAAATCGTACTTCTCGTCTAGTGTATTAGCTTCTCCATATTTTGAACGCAATTGCGAGAAAGGCTGACAAGGAGCACACCCTACTAATATTTTTGTTGCGTCGTCAGAGTACAAATTATTTATTTGATTGCCGTCAATATCACGAATATTTCTAATATTATATGAAACGTGGTTGCTATGTTCGTAAGTGTACTGGCATGTAGGGTCAATATCAAAACCTGCAATTACATTTAACCCAGAATTAATTAAACCTCTAGTGAGCCCACCAATTCCACAAAACAAATCAACAATTTGTACTGGCATTTTTTTCCTGCCTTTCACCAATAATAAAAAGGTTTAAAAAATCTTA
>OMCM01000229.1_pt1 | contig 48839 bp, 42 predicted proteins | sample 1645021 | NCBI WGS metagenome assembly OMCM01 (sample SAMEA103958142, study PRJEB25191) | human gut metagenome | biome: human-associated habitat [ENVO:00009003]; feature: intestine environment [ENVO:2100002]; material: feces | place: Germany | collected 2013/2015
TGACGAAAAATCGAGTTTTGCCAATAAGCGAAGCGTAATATTGGCAAAACTGACTTCGCAATACACGCACAATCTTTGTGCGGTATTGCCCTAAGTCATAGAAATCTGCCGTGAAGGAGGTTTTTAGAGGTGACCTTATATCATTTTATTCAAGTTCGCCTCTAAAGGCAACATCAAATAAAGATTGTGCGCATATTGCGCTTTATTACTCTTTTTGCAAAACCCGATTTGGGTCTGGTATTGACAATCCTATGCAACGATGTTATAATAAATCTGTATAATATAATGTCAGCCCTGAAAATCGGATTGAAAAGCGAAAACTTAAAAAGATGCAAGCAATACATGCGTCAAATCCAATAAATGGTTATGCGCGGCGCTGCCCTAGTAAAGCCACTTAAAAAGGTCGTATGTCTTTCAAAGTGTGGCGACCGGGATGCTGCACATTTTAGCTTACATGAGGTTTTAGTGGTGACCATAAGATAGAAAGCAGGCGAACGAATGGGGAAGCCTGCTGAATTGAGGAAAATACATACATGAGAAATAACATAGCAAGAGGATTCTGCGCATTCCTCGCGGCGGCGCTCCTTACGGGGTGCAGTTCGCAGGGCGGCTCCTCCGGGGTCAGCATTGCGGATTTCGGCGGCTCCGGCGGAGTAAACTACTCGGGCACTGCCGTGAATCTCCCGGCGGAGTCCACAGACAGCCCCGAAAGCGTCCAGGAATCGCCTGTCACGACATCTGCAAGCACTCCGGACTTTCCGGCGGAAAGCACCGCGCAGACTACGCTGGAGGAGCAGACTTCTGCTTCGACGCAGAAGAGCATGCCGGCGGAATCCGCCGCCGCGACTTCCCGGACGGAGAAGCCGAGGACTACTGTCAGCGCAACAACAAGCACCTCCGCGACCTCCCGGCAGGAGGAATCCACCCGGGGGACTACCGCGACGACGGCCCCAGCGCCGGATATCCCGGAGTACGACTACGGCAGCAACAGCTACCAGGCGGTGAATTACTCCGAGGTCAAGGGGATCTGGATAAGCTACATCGAGCTTGCGGAGATAATGCAGGGGCAGTCCAGGGAGGGATTCCGCAAGAGTATTGCGGCGATGTTCGATAACTGCGTTTCCCTGGGGATAAACACGGTGTACGTCCATGTGCGGTCGCACAGTGACGCCTACTACAAGTCGGAGCTTTTCCCCTGGTCGAAGTATATCACGGGAACCCTCAGGAAGGACCCCGGCTACGACCCTCTGGCGGTAATGCTGAAGGAGGCGCACAGCCGCAGCCTGTCTTTTCAGGCATGGATAAATCCGCTGAGGGCATGCAGTACCGGGCAGATAGGCTCCTACGGGAACTTTCCGGTGTATTCCTTCGCAACGGCAGCTGGAATGAAGGGAAAGTACGCCGTTGACGTGAACGGGACGTATTACCTGAATCCGGCGTATGAGGAGGTAACGGCGCTCATCGCCGCCGGCGCTTCGGAAATACTCGCAAATTATAACGTGGACGGGCTGCATATCGACGACTATTTCTACCCGACAACGGATGCTTCCTTTGACAGCAGTGCGTATTCCGCCAGCGGCTATTCCAGCCTGTCGGATTTCCGCTTTGCCAACTGCGACCGAATGGTGAAGGAGCTTTACAGCGCGGTGAAGGGCACGAATCCCACGGCGCTGTTCAGCGTGAGCGTCCAGGGACGCATCGACAATAATTACAACCAGATGTATGCCGACGTGCGTAAATGGTGCACGACCTCCGGGTACCTGGACGTGATAATTCCGCAGATATACTACGGCTTTGAGAATTCCGCTGCGCCGTACAAGGTGACCCTGGACGAGTGGGAGGCTCTGGCGGTGAAGGGCGGAATTCCGCTTGTTGCCGGGCTTTCCGTATCGAAGGTGGGCTGCGAGGACACCTGGGCTGGCAGCGGAAAATACGAGTGGATAAACAACAGCGACATCATCTCCCGACAGCTTGCCGCAGCGAAGAAGTGCCGTTCCTACGGCGGATTCGCGCTGTACAGCTATCGAAGCGTGTTCTCGCCGGAAAACTCGGTGAGCGCCGCAGTGAACAAGGAGATATCCGCGCTGAAAGATCTGATATAATGGGGAATTGCAATGAAAAGACTATTTAAAGGGATTCTCGGCGCCGTTTTATCGCTGAGTATCCTGACAGGCGCCGCTTCAGCGCTCCCGACATCGGAGGAGCCGCAGCAGACTGCGGAGGAATACGAAGCTCCGGCGGAGCAGGAGAGCGACCTCACCGCCGCTGACCTGGTTTCCGGCGAGAGCATGGTGTTCCTGCCGAACGGGCTGCGCGCCGTCACCCTCTTCCCGGGGAAGGATTTCTGCACCGGGGAAACCACTGACGCTGCGCTTGCGGAGGAACTCCCGGCGCTGTTCGATGAGATTTCCGGGTATGAAATGAACGCAGTGCTCATAAATTCTGACGCCAACGGGGAGAAATACTATGACCTGGATATGACATCCGGCAGGGGAGTACTGGGCACAGTGATCGACAAGGCGCATGAATACGGGCTGTCGGCGTATATTCAGCTGGACGTGGATTCGCTGGTCGCTGAAGTTATCGCCCAGGGCGGCGGATTGAAATCCGGATTTGCGGCGGCGGTGCACAAGTTCGTGATGAAGTATGCCTGCGAGGGCATACTCCTGTCGGATTACTACACGCAGGACACTCCGGAGATGTACGCAGAGTACATGCGCAGCGGCTCGGGAATAGGCTACGGCAACTGGCTGTATGAAACGAACGAGTACATTATCCGCACCGTATCGGAGGTTATTCGACGCACCAGCAATACCACGGCGGTGGGACTGCTGATAACCGACATGTGGGCGAACAGTTCCAGCAATGAGGAGGGCTCCGCCACTGCGGATACCGTCCAGGCGCTGTACGACGGGAACTGCGACACCAGGGAGTATATCCGCCGTGGCTACGCAGACATGGTGATGGTTAAGGCGTACGGCACCGACAGCGACGCTTCCCTGGGATTCAACAGCGTGGTATCCTGGTGGTACGACCTCGCGAAGCAGAACGGCGTGAAGATGTATGTGCTCCACCTTAACGACAGGATAGGGCAGTATTCCGGCTGGTATGAGGACCAGCTGCTGCGCCAGCTTTCCATCATGGAGGATTACGACGACATCGGCGGAAGCTGCTTCAATTCCCTCCAGGGGCTGCGGGATAACCTGCTCGGCTCCACGGACACGCTGATGAAGTACTTCGACGAGCAGATAAATACGAGCACGCTTTTCGACACGCTCCAGATGATCTCGCCGACCCAGACAAGCTTTGTGACCTACGATTCCACCGTGAAGTTCATGGGAACGTTCGATGAGAATTTCGATGTGTACTTTGACGGCAGCCGAGTAAAGCTGAACGAGGCAGGAAACTTCTTCATTCAGAAGGATCTCAAGGTCGGCAGGAACTCTTTCGTCATTGAGCATAAGGGCAAGAAGATATACTATACTATAGAGCGCCAGGTGGACGTGCTGCGCTCCATCGGGCAGACCAAGGACATCGTGGTCGAGGGCGGCTCCAGAGTTACCCTGGAGGCGGTGGCATACAGCGGAAGCAGCGTTTCCGCCGTCATCGCCGGAAAGACCGTGACGCTGAAGGAGAAGTCCGGAGCCAGCGAGGACCTGGACTCCAACTCGGATTACGCGAAGTTCGTGGGATATTATCGCGTCCCCGAGGGAATAGTCGGCTCCCAGCAGAGCCTGGGCAGCGTGAGCTACTACGCAGTGTATCGTGGAATAGAGGAGTACATGACCGGCGGAAGCATAACGATAGACGCCGAGCCGGAGCCTCCCAAGCAGGTGGAAAGTAATTTCGTGGACGAATCCAGCGTTGGCACCGGCGAGGTGGTCGGAACCATCGCCCCGATGGTCACCAGCAGCGAGTACGTCACCTACATAAAGACGCTGAACAACTACACTCAGGTGTTCGACAGCCAGACCTCCGGAAATATCCCGTCGCCGGTGCTGTCGCAGCTCCCGGCAGGCAGTCTGGACTACTACAAGACCGCTTCCGGCGACTTCGTTATCTCGACCTCCGGCAGGCGCTACAAGTCCTCCGACGTCACAACGTTCTACGACACCGGACTTGGTACGAATGCGCTGTACGTCAAGGCTGTGGGCAATTCCAACGGGAAAAGCTACCTGAAGCTGCACCTCGACTATAAATCCACGTTCAACGTGACTGCGCCGGTTTCCTATGTTGAGGAACTGGACGGACCCTACGGGGTCACGAACTACAACGCCACCAAGGTGGAGATAGTTTTCGACAACGTGACGAGCGTAACAAAGCTCCCGGATTTCAAGAACTGCTCCCTGTTCAGCGAAGGCAGCTGGGACACCGTGGAACAGAAGGGCGTGCCGAAATTCCGGCTGACGCTCACGCTGCGCCAGGCTGGTATTTACAGCGGCTGCGGCGCGTATTACGACGAAAACGGCGACCTGATGATAACCTTTGATGTGCCGACGGCTTCGCTTTCCGGCAAGGTCATCGTCATCGACCCGGGACACGGCTACGGAAAGGTAGCCGGAAAGCTGGACCCCGGCTCCATCGGCAATGTTACGGAGCAGTCCGTGAATCTTGCGGTCGCAAAGGTGCTTGAGAAGAAGCTCACGGCGATGGGCGCCACCGTTGTCCGCTTAAAGACCGAGAGCGAGTTCATTCTGACGGAAACGCGCCCGACAGTTGCGCGGAGTTACGGTGCTGATATGTTTATCTCGCTGCACTGCAATGCGGCGCTGAATCAGCAGGCGCACGGCGTTGAGGTGTATTACTTCACGTCATTCTCGCAGCCGCTTGCGAAGTACATCAACGACAACCTCTCAAATTACTACGACAGCAAGGTTTACGGCGATGGCACGAACAGCAGCCGCGGCGACAAGTACAGCTACTACTGGGTAACGCTCCAGCAGGATTTCCCGTCAGTTCTTGTGGAGATGGGATTTGTCAGCAACGAGCGTGAGTGCATGATCATGGCGGACCCCACCTACCAGGACGGAATCGCGCAGAGCATAGCCGACGGCGTGAAGGCGTACTTCGCGCGCAGCGGTCTGAGCTACTCCGGCAGCGGAAGCAGCGAAGCCCCGGATCAGCCCTCCGGCCCCTCGGCTCCCACTGAGCCGACGACGCCGGACGAGCCGGTCACCCCGGCGGAGCCTGACGAGCCGACACCTACCGACCCGGAAACCTCCGAGCCGGATACACCAGGCTCCGACGAATCCCCGGCGACCCCGGAGCCGGACACTCCCACGACCGAGGAGCCGGCGCCGGACACCTCTGAACCGGACGCCCCCGGTGGCGGAGGTATACGCGTAGAATAACCTCGTGCAGCGGAAACGACGGCATGAGCGGCGCAAAAAATGCGGCGCGGTGCTTGAATTTTTCCGCTGCATGTGTTATAATCAGAGAAAGTGGTTTTATCCGGCAGGGGAGCCGAATAAACATGATACAGAAATACACGATCGGAGGAAAATATAATGTGCGGAATAGTAGGCTATATCGGTCAGCGCGACTGCACCGACGTACTTATGGACGGACTTGAGAAGCTGGAATACCGCGGATATGACAGCGCCGGTATCGCGGTTTTCGAAAAGACCGGGATAAAGACGGTAAAGACCAAGGGAAAGCTCAAGGATATGCGTGAAAAGCTCGTCAAGGAGGGCAGCCCTGTCGGTCACTGCGGAATCGGCCATACCAGATGGGCGACCCACGGCGAGCCGAGCGACCTGAATTCCCACCCGCATTCAAATGGGCGCGTCACCATCGTTCACAACGGAATAATCGAGAATTACATAGAGCTGAAGGAATTCCTGACGGAGAAGGGGTATACGTTCAAATCCCAGACGGACAGCGAGATAATCGCATGCCTGCTGGATTACTACTATTCCGAGCGGAATCCGCTGCACGCCATCACCGAAACCGTGAAGGAGCTCCGCGGCAGTTACGCCCTGGGCATAATCTTCCGGGATTTTCCGGACAGGGTATACGCCACCCGTAAGGAATCCCCCCTTATTGTGGGTATCGGCGAGAACGAGTATTTCATCGGCAGCGATATCCCGGCATTCCTCAGATACACCAAGAAGTATGTCCTGCTGGATGATGACGACATCGTGTGCATGAAAACCGACGGCGTGGAGTTCTATGATGTCCACGGACTTCCCGAGAAGAAGGAGATCAGCGTTGCGGAGTGGGACGTTGAGCAGGCGCAGAAGTGCGGTTACCCCCACTTCATGCTCAAGGAGATCCACGAGCAGCCGGATATTGTCGGAAAGACCGTTGAATCCTGCTGCCGCGATGGAGTTCCGTATTTCGACGATATAGGGCTGACCGACGATCTTATCCGCGGTGTGAAGCGAGTATTCGTCGTTGCCTGCGGAACCGCAATGCACGCCGGGATAATCGGCCGCTACGCCATCGAGGGACTTGCGAGGATTCCGGTGACCGTGGAGGTCGCTTCCGAATTCCGGTATATGGACCCCATCGTGGGCGATGGCGACCTGGTTATCGTGGTTTCCCAGAGCGGCGAAACCGCGGATACCAAAGCAGGCATGGAACTCGCCAAGCAGAAGGGTGCAAAGACCCTGGCGGTGGTCAACGTGAAGTATTCCGCCATCGCACGCCAGGCGGATATGTATATCCACACGCTCGCAGGCCCGGAGATCGCGGTCGCTTCCACAAAGGCGTACACCGCGCAGATCTCCGTGATGTACCTGCTGGCGTTCCGGTTCGCATTCGCGAAGGGGACTATCGACGAATCCAGGCTGAGGGCGCTGACGGCGCAGCTCCTGGGCGCTCCGGCTGCTATCCGGAAAGTCATTGACAACAAGGACGAGTGCCAGTTCATCGCAAGCAAGCTGGTGAACGCGGATAACCTGTTCTTCATCGGCAGGACGTTCGATTACGCGCTGTCGCTGGAGGGTTCGCTGAAGCTGAAGGAGATAAGCTATATCCACTCCGAGGCGTATGCTGCCGGAGAGCTGAAGCACGGTACAATTTCCCTTATTGAGCCGGGAATCCCGGTGATAACCGTGGCGACCCAGGCGAATATCCTCGCCAAGACCATCAGCAACATGGAGGAGGTCAAGGCGCGCGGCGGTGTGATAATCGCGGTCTGCCGCAAGGGCACCGTGTTTGCGGAGGGTACTGTGGACATGAAGCTAGAGATAGACGCAGACCTTGACGATATGATGGTTCCGCTGCCGACGGTGTGCGCGCTCCAGCTGATCGCGTATTACACCTCGGTTCTCCGTGGAATAGACCCCGACAAGCCCAGAAACCTGGCAAAATCCGTAACAACTGAGTAATATCCCGGCGGACGGCTGAAAATGCCGTCCGTTGTTTTTGCAAATCGTTATTGACAAACGTCTGAAAAAGGATTATAATAAAAGTGTATTTTCGGCGCGAGCCGGAAAAGTGAACAAAACGGAGGGTCAGACTATGGCTATTCTTGTAACCGGAGGAGCAGGCTTCATCGGCTCCCATACCTGCGTGGAACTTCTTAATGCAGGCGAAGAAATCGTTGTGATGGATAACTTCTATAATTCAAATTCCAAGGCTCTTGACGGAATCAGAAAAATAACCGGCAAGGACTTCAGGTTCTACGAGGCGGACATGCTCGACATCGCCGAAGTAGACCGCATATTTGCAGAAAACGACATCGAGCAGGTGATCCATTTTGCAGGCTACAAGTGCGTTCCCGAGAGCGTGAAGAAGCCGCTGATGTACTATTCCAACAACCTGCGCGGTACATTTAATATTCTCGAAACCATGAAGAAGTACGGCTGCACGAAGTTCGTGTTCAGCTCCTCTGCAACGGTTTACGGTATTCCTGCGACAGTTCCGGTCAAGGAGGACTTCCCGCTGTCCGCGATAAATCCGTACGGCAGCACAAAGCTCATCATTGAGAATCTGTGCCGCGAGATGTCCGCCGCTGATCCTACCTGGACAATGATACTGCTGCGTTATTTCAATCCTGTCGGCGCACACGAGAGCGGACTTATCGGCGAGGACCCGAACGGGATCCCGAACAACCTCATGCCCATCGTGCTGGATAAGGCTACCGGCAAGCGCGACGTCCTGGCAGTGGCAGGTAACGACTACCCCACTCCGGACGGAACCTGCGTGCGCGACTATATCCACGTCGTTGATCTGGCAAAGGGACATGTTGCCGCAGTCAGAAAGGCACGCACCATTACCGGCGCGCCTGCCTACAACCTGGGCACCGGCAAGGGCTATTCCGTACTGGAGATACTGGACACATTCCAGCGCGTTAACGGGATCGACCTGGGCTACACCATCGGTCCGAGAAGACCTGGCGACGCCGCCGCTACATATTCCGACCCCTCCCTCGCAGAAAAGGAGCTCGGCTGGAAGGCCGAAAAGACCCTGGACGAAATGTGCCGTGACGCATGGCATTTCAGACAGGTTCGCGCTGCCGAGGACAAGTGACCCCTAAAAATATTCCACTTTTTTTGAAAAAATCGCAAAAACCTATTTACAAAGCAGAAAAAGTGTGATATAATATCTATGTTGTGCATGTGCACGACCATACCGGTTTCCCGGCGAGCGGATAATGCTCCGACCGGAGATACACCCTAGTCCCTCTGCTGCGATCCCGGAATAAATTAAATGAGGTGTTTTTATGTTAAGAAAAGAAGAAAAGACAGCCGTAATCGAGGCTAACCGTCTGCACGAGCAGGATACCGGTTCTCCCGAGGTACAGATCGCAATTCTCACCCAGAGAATCAACGAACTGACTGAGCATATCAAGGTTCACCAGAAGGATCACCACTCCCGCCGTGGTCTTCTGAAGATGGTAGGTCACAGAAGAAACCTTCTGAGCTACCTCCAGAAGAAGGATATCGAGCGCTATCGTGCGATCATCGCTAAGCTGGGTATCCGTAAGTAATTTATGGAGTAAAGGGCAGCGCTGCGCACGAAACAGTGCTGCCTTTTTTACTAAGGCGCAGGTCTTAGCATTAAATTGAGTATCCGGGCAGCCGGATATTGACTTTAATTGCTATCGCTGTGCCTTCAGTAAAAGGATTTTTTATTGAAAGGAAATAATGCAATGTTCGAGAATTACAGAGTATTCAAGACAATGTTCGCCGGCAGAGAGCTGACCGTTGAAACCGGCAAGGTATGCGGTCTGGCTAACGGCTCCTGCTGGGTAAGATACGGTGAAACCGTTGTTATGGTAAACGTAGCTGCAAGCGCAAAGCCCCGTGACGGCGTGGATTTCTTCCCTCTGTCCGTTGACTACGAGGAAAAGCTGTATGCAGTGGGCAAGATCCCCGGCGGATTCCTTAAGAGAGAGGGCAGACCTTCCGAGAAGGCTATCCTGACTTCCCGTGTGGTTGACCGTCCTATGCGTCCGCTGTTCCCGAAGGATATGCGCAACGACGTTGCCATCACAATGACCGTACTCGCGGTTGATCCCGACTGCTCTCCTGAGATCCTCGGCATGATCGGCGCTTCCATCGCCGTTTCCATCTCTGATATTCCGTGGAACGGCCCGATCGGCGGTATCTCCGTTGGTCTGGTAGACGGCGAGATCGTACTTATGCCGAACCTCGAGCAGAGAAGCAAGTCCGACCTGAACCTGACCGTTGCTTCCTCCGAGAAGAAGGTAGTAATGATCGAGGCTGGCGCTAACGAAGTTCCGGACGACGTAATGTTCGACGCTATCATGGCAGGTCATAATGAGATCGTGAAGTCCCTTATCCCGTTCATCAAGGATATCCAGGCTCAGATCGGCAAGCCGAAGTTCGCGTTTGAGTCCCAGGAAGTTGACCACGACATGTTCGACGCTATCTCTGATTTCGCTATCGAGCGTATCAGATACGCTCTCGACACTGACGACAAGAATATCCGCGAGGAGCGCCTGAAGCCCATCGTTGACGATATCCACGCAAAGTTCGACGAAGTTTACCCCGAAAAGATCGCAATGATCGACGAGGCTATATACAAGCTCCAGAAGTTCGTAGTTCGCCGCTGGCTGCTGGACGACAACAAGCGTGTTGACGGCAGAAAGATGGACGAGATCCGTCCGCTGGCTGCTGAAGTAGGCATGCTGCCCAGAGTTCACGGCTCCGGTCTGTTCACAAGAGGTCAGACCCAGGTTATGACAATATGCACCCTCGGTCCCGTTTCCGACAGCCAGAAGCTGGAGGGTCTTGACGAGGAAGAGGGCAAGCGCTACATGCATCACTACAACTTCCCGGCTTACTCCGTAGGCGAAACCAAGGCAAGCAGAGGTCCGGGCAGACGTGAGATCGGTCACGGCGCGCTTGCTGAGCGTGCTCTTCTGCCGGTTATCCCGAGCGTTGAGGACTTCCCGTATGCTATCCGTCTTGTATCCGAGGTGCTTTCCTCCAACGGTTCCACTTCCCAGGGTTCCGTTTGCGGTTCCACACTGGCTCTGATGGACGCCGGCGTTCCGATTAAGAAGCCGGTTGCAGGTATTTCCTGCGGTCTTATCACCGAGGGCGACAGATGGGATACAATGGTTGATATCCAGGGCGTTGAGGACTTCTTCGGCGACATGGACTTCAAGGTAGCTGGTACACACGATGGTATCACCGCTATCCAGATGGACCTCAAGATCGACGGTCTGACCCCGGAGATCATCAAGGCTGCGTTCGCAAAGACCCACAAGGCACGCGACTATATCCTTGACGAGGTAATGCTCAAGGCTATTCCGGAGCCGAGAAAGACTGTCGGCAAGTACGCTCCGAAGATGATCCACACCAAGGTACCGGTTGACAAGATCAGCGAGGTTATCGGTAAGGGCGGAAAGGTTATCCAGAAGCTCTGCGCTGACTTCGACGTTAAGATTGATATCGACGACGACGGCAACGTATTCATCTGCGGTCTTGATCTGGACAAGGCGAATGCTTGTGTTCAGGTAATCTCCACCATCGTTAATCCTCCGGAGATCGGCGCGATTTACAAGGGCAAGGTAGTTCGTATCATGAACTTCGGCGCGTTCGTTGAGATCGCTCCTGGTAAGGACGGCATGGTGCACATCTCCAAGCTGGACAACCACCGCGTTGAGAAGGTCGAGGACGTAGTTTCCGTTGGCGACGAGATAATCGTTAAGGTTATGGAGATCGACAACCAGGGTAGAATCAACCTGTCCAGAAAGGACGCTCTTGCTGATATCGAGGCTAAGAGAAAGGCTCAGGCACAGGGCTGATAATAACTTCATATGAGAGGGAAGTGAAAACTTCCCTCTTTTTGACTTTATGGATAGTTTGTGATATAATAAAATGTTGAAAAAAATATTATTGGGTGAGATCAATAAATGACCAAATATGAAATTTTGCTATGTATTTATTCCTATCTTGATAAACAATGGCTCACAGATAAGGGCAAAAGCGAAGAATATATATACTACATTGGTAATTTAAATCCCTACATCTGGGTTGACGATGGAACAGCAGACCCGGCATACTATGAAATTTTCATGGAAATATTTAATAGATTTTTTGCTGGAAATGAATGCTCCGTCCAAGATGGATTAATGTATGCAAAAAAATATTTAAAAGAGTACAACGTTATTGAACATCAAGAATTTTCGTACAATATTGATGAGGTCGTAGAGGTGTTTGATAAATGCACATTTTCTGAATGGGTTGATATTTACACGCTCATAAAAACTCAAAGGAAACAGTAGTTTTACGTATTCCGCTCATTCCGGGGCGGAATTTTTACTTGAATCAAGAAAAAATCTCAAAAAAACCTTGAATTCATTACCCTGTTGTGATATAATATTAATATGTGGGGGTATGCTTATAACTCCCGACTACTCTATTTTCAGAAATGAGGATCATCAAATGTCATCAAGTGTAATTGTCGGAACCCAGTGGGGCGACGAGGGCAAGGGAAAGATCATCGACATCATGGCTGCGCAGGCTGATGTCGTAGTACGTTCCAGCGGTGGAAACAACGCTGGTCACACCGTAGTTCACGGCGACCAGGTTTACAAGCTCCATCTGCTCCCCTCCGGAATCCTGTACCCCGAAACTCTCTGCCTTATCGGCAGCGGCGTTGTGGTTGACCCGTCCGTACTTCTTGAAGAAATAAAGAACATGAACGAGCGCGGCGTAACCTGCGATAACCTCCGCATAGACGCGCGTGCAGACATCATCATGCCATGGCACAGACTTCTCGACAGGCTTTCCGAGGAGTTCAAGGCGAAGCAGACCGGCGTGAATATCGGTACCACCGGCAGAGGAATCGGCCCCTGCTACACCGACAAGGACGAGCGTATCGGTATCCGCATGTACGACCTGGTACACCCCGAGGTGCTGAAGAAGAAGATCCAGGAAACCGGCGAGCTCAAGAACCTTATCATCACAAAGGTTTACGGCGGCGAAGCATGCGACCTGGACGCTATCTATGAGGAATACAAGGGCTATGGCGAGAAGCTCGCGAAGTACATGGCGGACGCTTCCGTTATCGCTTTCGAGGCTTACGAGGCTGGCAAGAAGGTTCTGTTTGAGGGCGCGCAGGCTACCCTGCTCGACATCGACTTCGGTACTTATCCTTTCGTAACTTCCTCCCACCCGATCGCAGGCGGCGCCTGCGTAGGCACCGGCGTTGGACCGAAGATGATTGACGAAGTTATCGGCGTTGGAAAGAGCTACACTACCCGCGTCGGCAACGGTCCGTTCCCGACTGAGCTGTTCGACGAAACCGGCAACTATATCCGCGAGAAGGGCGGAGAATACGGCACTACCACCGGACGTCCCAGAAGAACCGGCTGGTTCGACGCTGTTATCATGCGCCACGCAGTCCGCGTCAACGGACTCACCTCCCTTGCCATCAACAAGTTCGACACCCTGGCAGGACTCCCTGTGCTCAAGGTGTGCGTAGCATACAAGACCACCGACGGTCAGACCCTGAAGGATTTCCCTGTAACTCTCGAGGAGCTCGCAAAGTGCAGCCCGGTTTATGAGGAGATCGAGGGCTATGAGGGCGACCTCTCCAACTGCAAGAAGTTCGAGGATATGCCCGAAAAGGCACAGGCTTACGTTAAGCGCCTTGAGGAGCTCTGCGGCTGCCCGATCAAGTTCCTGGGAATCGGTCCCGGCAGAGATCAGATCATCTACAGATAATAGATGAAGATACTTTTTATCGGCGACGTGGTGGGAATGCGCAGCTGTGAAGCCCTCCAGAGAGAGCTTCATAACATCAAGCAGAAGCTCGGCACGGAGGTCATAATCGTCAACGGCGAGAACTCCGCGGAGGGCAACGGCATAAACCCTGCCTCCGCCGGGGCTATATTTGACGCCGGAGCCGATGTCATAACCACAGGCAATCACTGCTTCCGTCAGAAAACGATGGAGGCAGAGTGGGAGCACAATGAGCGCATAATCCGCCCGGCGAACTTCGACGACGAGGTCATCGGCAGGGGGATTTGCGTGCTCGACCGGGGGGCGTATTCCATCGCGGTGATCAACCTGATGGGTACCACATACATGCAGCCGCTGGAGAACCCGTTCCGGTGCGCTGACAGGCTTCTTGAAAGCTGCGACGCGCGTATCAAGATCGTGGATTTCCATGCGGAGGCTACCTCCGAGAAGCGCGCCATGGGATACTACCTCGCAGGCAGAGTGTCAGCGGTCGTGGGTACCCACACACATGTGACCACGGCTGACGAGCAGGTCATCGACGGCACCGGATATATTACCGATGTGGGAATGACCGGCCCGAAAGACTCCATTCTCGGAGTTGAAAAGGACATAATCATTGAGCGTTTCCTGACTTATTATCCCAAACGGCACAGGTTCGCCGAGGGCGATATAGAGCTGAACGGCGTGCTGATGGATATTGACACGAAAACCGGTGAGTGCGGTTCCATCGAGAGATACAGGCAGATCATAAGGTTCGTCTGATCATACCGAAAGGCATTCCAAGCGAATGAATGGTGATTTTATGGAAATAGTAAAAGTATCGGCGCATTCCGTACCGAAATCCGTTGCAGGCGCTATTGCTGCGGTTATCCGCGAGTACGGCGAGGTCGAGGTGCAGGCGGTCGGAGCCGGCGCAGCGAACCAGGCGGTGAAATCCATCGCAATTGCGCGCAGCTACATGGCGCTTGTGGGAGTTGATCTCATATGCATTCCGGCGTTCACGACCGTGGACATCGATGGCGATGAGCGCACCGCAATGAAATTCATAGTTGAGCCGAGGTAATTAATTCGGTTCAGCTGGTATATGGTTGGCACTGAATTACACGCATTTATCGGTTGCAATGGCGCACCTCCGGGGGCGCTGTTGGTGCGTGCAGTTCAGTGCTTTTTTATAAGGAGAGCGCATGACATTACGGTTTTATGACAGCATTGCAGATGAATGCATCAAATTTGCTGTGATAATCGCCAGGTCGAAGTGTAAGTGGGTGTTCTGCAAGCACCGCGAGCGCGATACCCTGGAGCTTCCGGGCGGACACCGCGAGCCTGGCGAAAGTATAGAGGCGGCGGCAGAAAGAGAACTCCGCGAGGAAACTGGCGCGCTGGATTTCTTTGTCAAACCGGTGTGCGTATATTCTGTCACTGGAAAGAACCGGGTGAATTCATCCGGTGAAGAAACTTTCGGAATGCTTTATACAGCTGAGATCACAAAATTTGGCGAACTCAACAGTGAAATCGAGCATATAGTTTTAAAAGATGAGCTTCCGCAGAGCTGGACTTATCCCGAGATACAGCCGGGACTTATTGCGGAAGCCCGGCGCAGAGGTGCGGTATGAAGATAATGTTGATAGCCACCGGAGGCACGATAGCAAGCGGCGACAGCGGCAGCGGACTTTCTCCGGAGATGACGGCGGAGCAGCTGCTCTCAGGGATACAGGCGGATTGCAGCATAGATACGGTGCAGCCCTTTTCCCTGGACAGCACGAATCTCATGCCGGAGCACTGGATGGAGCTTGCGGTAATTATCCGCGACAACTGGGCGGACTATGACGGATTCGTGATCACCCATGGGACTGACACGATGGCGTACGGAGCGGCGGCGCTGAGCTGCCTGATTCACGCTCCGGATAAGCCGGTGGTGTTCACCGGATCCCAGCTTCCTATGGATTCCCCGGACAGCGACGCTCCGCGGAATCTCACGGACGCGATACGCTGCGCGGGGCATGGCAGCGGAGGAGTCTGGGTGTGCTTCAACGGCAGGGTGATCTCCGGAAGGGCGGCGCGGAAAGTCCACACGACGGATTTCGACGCATTCCGCGGATTCCGGCAGGAGGACGAGCAGACGGTGGACGGATTCTGCGCCGGAAGCCGGGAATCCGAGGGCGGAACCGTATTCTACAACCGCCTGGACAGCAAGGCAGCGGTGCTGAAGCTGACTCCCGGGATATCTGCGGAGATGGTGCACGACATGGGAACGCATGTTAATGCGCTGATAATCGAGGGCTTCGGAATGGGAGGGATCCCGGAGAACAGCGGACTTCCGCAGGTCCTGGAAACGCTCATCGCCTGCGGAGTCCGGATTATAATGACCACGCAGGTGTTCTGTGGGGGCTGCGACCTCAGCGTGTACGAGGTCGGGCAGGCGGCACGGAATCTGGGAGCGATACCGGCGGAGGGAATGACGACGGAGTATGCAGTCATGCGCGCAATGTGGGCGCTGGCTTATTCATACACAGCAGAAGACTTCAGGAATCTGTTCCTTGACGAAAGGAACTGAACCACGACCACAAGGAGGACAATATTGAAGAACGAACTGAAAAAGCTCAGCTACAAGAACTTTATAATGCTCACGATTGCAGGATTTATCAATGCATTCGGCATTACCGTGTTTCTTATGCCAGTGAATCTGTATGACAGCGGTATATCGGGTACTTCTATGCTTTTGGGATATATTACGCCTGAGTATCTCACGCTGTCAATATTTCTCCTGGTGCTTAATCTGCCGCTTTTTTTGTATGGATTGAAACGACAGGGACTTGCGTTCACGATCTATGCATGTTATGCGGTGGCGTGCTATTCGTTCTTTTCATGGCTGATAACCGATGTGCTCCCACTTGATGTGTCCCTTGCTTCTCCGTTGGCGGAGAACGACCTTGTGCTCTGCTCCCTGTTCGGAGGAGTTATCTCCGGCGTAGGCAGCGGAATTGCAGTACGCTTCGGCGGCGCGATGGACGGCATCGAAGTTCTGGCGGTAATATTCTCAAAGAGGCTCGGAATGACTGTCGGAACTTTCGTGATGATCTATAATGTGATACTTTACATAGCCTGCGGATTCATCTTCGAAAGCTGGGTGCTTCCGCTGTATTCCATCATCGCGTACTATGCGGCGCTGAAAACGCTGGACTTCATCGTCGAGGGTATCAGCCGAAGCAAGGCGGCGCTGATAGTCACCCAGAAAGCTGCGGACGTCAGCCGCGCGCTCAGCGACGGCTTCGGCTGTGGAGTCACGGAGATCCCTGCAAAGGGCGGATACTCCGGCACGGACAGAACTGTGCTGTATTTCGTGGTGAACCGCTTCCAGATCGGAAAAATGCGTACAATCGTTCATGACGTGGATCCGTCGGCGTACATAACGATCAACGACGTTGCCGACATATTCAGCGCAAATCACGACGCGAAGGAAACCGTGGCTGCGGATAACTGACCGGAATGGGTGGAGAGTATCTCTCTGCCCGTTTCTGTTGTAGGAAATCACAAAAATACCCGTGGAATGTCCCACAGATTTTTTGTGTTGAAAGGTTGACAAAACCGCTTGAATGTGCTATCATAATAAAGTGATTGCACGCTGATGTGCAGAGAATACAGACAATTAAAGGAAGGAAACTTATTATGAAAATCAGAAAGATCGCAGCGCTGCTTCTGGCAGGCGTTATGACACTGGGAATCTGCTCATGCAGCAAGTCTGAAAAGACCGACTGGGACTACATAGCTGACAAGGGCACATTCGTTGCCGGAATCACCCTTTTTGAGCCGATGAACTACTACGATGAGAACGGCGAGCTGACTGGATTCGAAACCGAGTTCACCAAGGCTGTATGTGAGAAGCTGGGCGTTGAGGCTAAGTTCCAGGAGATCGAGTGGGAAAAGAAGGAGATCGAGCTGAACGCAAAAACAATCGACGCTATCTGGAATGGTCTGACCGTTACCGAGGAGCGCAAGGAGAACATGTCCTTCTCCAAGTCCTATGTAAGAAACAAGCAGGTCGTTATCATCAACACCAAGAACGCTGACAAGTACACCGACATCGCTTCTATGGCTGGCGCAAAGTGCGCTGCCGAGAGCGGCTCCGCTGGTCAGACTGCAATCGAAACCAACGACGTTCTCTCCCAGAATGAGTTCATCGGTGCTTCCGCTCAGAAGGACGTTCTTCTGGAGCTCAAGGCTGGCACTGTTGAGATCGGCGTTCTGGACTATGTAATGGCAAAGGCTTCCATTGGCGAGGGCACTGACTACTCTGATCTGATGATCGTTGACGGTATCGAGCTGACTCCTGAGGAGTACGCTATCGGCATGAGAAAGGACGACACCAAGACCGTTGAGAAGATCAATTCCGCTATCGACGAGCTGGTTGCTGACGGCACACTGAAGGCCCTTGCAGAGAAGTACGGCCTGGCTGATGTTTACGCATTCGATAACTGATCTGAAGCGCAATAAACAAGTGGGTGGGACGGATTCGCCCCACCTTGCTGTTGTTTTATTCCATAGTTAATTTAGATTTGAGGTCTGAAAATGTCTTTTCTTGAAGTAACCGCACAGCTTGCGGACGGATTCCTGATGACGCTGCTTATTTTCGGCGTGACGCTTGTGGGAGCTATCCCCCTGGGACTGCTCATCATGTTTGGCTCCATGTCGAAATTCCAGCCGGTGAAATGGCTGTTCAAGATTTTCGTGTGGATAATCCGCGGAACTCCGCTCATGCTACAGATAATCCTGGTATTTTACGGTCCTGGTCTGATGGGACTGGGCGTGAAGTTTGACAGACTCATGGCTGTTATTCTCGCATTCATCATCAACTACGCCTGCTATTTCTCGGAGATTTACCGCGGTGGAATCGAGAGCATTCCGAAGGGGCAGTACGAGGCAGGGCAGGTTCTCGGAATGTCCAAGACGCAGATCTTTTTCAAGGTCGTGCTGTTCCAAGTCGTGAAGCGTATTGTGCCACCCATGGGCAACGAGATAATCACCCTGGTAAAGGACACGTCCCTGGCGCGCGTTATTGCTGTCGTGGAGCTTGTCAAGGCTGCGGAGACCATCGTTTCGCTGAAGTCGCTTATCTGGCCGCTTTTCTATGTTGGCGCATTCTATCTGCTGTTTACGGGAATAGTAACTATACTGCTGAACTTCATTGAGAAGAAGATGAACTACTACCAGGGCTGATGGAGGTGCGATCATGGCTTTATTAGAAGTAAACGGAATATTCAAGCGCTTCGGCAAGACCGAGGTGCTCAAGGGTATCGACTTCTCGATGGAAAAGGGCGAGGTGCTGGCGATAATCGGCTCCTCCGGTAGCGGAAAGACCACGCTGCTGCGCTGCATGAACTTCCTTGAAACCCCGGACGCCGGAAGTATGATACTTGACGGCAAAGAGCTGTACAATGCCAGCTGCAAGTACTCCGACCGGGATATCCGCGCAAAGCGGCTGCATTTCGGACTTGTGTTCCAGTCCTTCAACCTGTTTCCGCAGTACACCGTCCTGAAGAACGTGTGCCTTGCCCCGGAGCTTATGCAGATAGGGCAGAGCGACAGAATACTATCTCCGCAGGAAAAATCCCAGATAAAGAACCAGATAGATGAGAATGCGCGCTCGATACTGGCTTCCGTGGGACTTTCCGAGAAGCTGATGAACTATCCCTGCGAGCTTTCCGGCGGACAGCAGCAGCGAGTTGCGATTGCGAGGGCGCTGGCGATGAATCCGACGATACTGTGCTTTGACGAGCCGACCTCCGCGCTGGATCCGGAGCTTACCGGGGAAGTCCTCCGCGTAATAAAGGAGCTCAAGGACGCCGGGCGCACGATGATCCTCGTCACCCACGAGATGGGATTCGCGAGGAGCGCGGCGGATAAGGTGATCTTCATGGCGGACGGAGTTATTGAGGAGTACGGCACCCCTGAGCAGGTATTCGGGAATCCTGTCAGTGACAAGACCAAGTCGTTCCTGGAAAAATCCCTCGAAAACATCACATGATTTTGCAATATTCATCTGGAAATCTTGCAGAAAAATCACGCCGATTAGTTGAAAATCCGCATTATTTTCCGGTTTTTGAAACTGTATTTGCTGCGTAATTCAGCTGAATCAGCTTGTTTTGTGCATTGTGCACTGAAATCTGCTGGATTTGTGCTGCAATTTGTTGAATAATGTGATTGACAAAATCCGCATTTTCGGCTAAAATATAAATGTAATCAAGAAACAAGGGCGTTTCAGAGTAAGGGGTAATTGCCCCCAGTCTGAAGCGCTATTTTTGTTTCACAAAACCTAAACATAACTCTAAGGAGGAAAAGGGACATGGCAGAACATTTTAACGTAGTGGAGCAGTTCGGCATTGACGTTTTCAACGAGGAAACGATGAAGCAGCGCCTTCCGAAGAACGTATTCAAGGCTCTGAAGAAGACCATTGCCGAGGGCAAGGAGCTTGACAGCAGCATTGCAGATGTAGTTGCAAGCGCAATGAAGGACTGGGCGATCGAGAAGGGCGCAACACATTACACCCACTGGTTCCAGCCTATGACCGGTATCACCGCTGAGAAGCACGACAGCTTCATCTCTCCGATGGGCGACGGCACCGTTATCATGGAGTTCTCCGGCAAGGAGCTGATCAAGGGCGAGCCTGACGCTTCCAGCTTCCCGTCCGGCGGTATCCGCGCTACATTCGAGGCAAGAGGCTACACGGCATGGGATCCTACCTCCTACGCTTTCGTAAAGGGCGGCTCCCTCTATATTCCTACCGCATTCTATTCTTACTCCGGCGAGGCCCTGGACAAGAAGACTCCTCTGCTCCGCTCCATGGACGTGGTTTCTGACGCAGCGCTGAGGATCCTCAGACTGTTCGGCAACACCACCACAAAGAGAGTAGTTGCCACCGTAGGCGCCGAGCAGGAGTACTTCCTGGTAAACAAGGCTACCTACGATAAGAGAAAGGACCTGATTTTCACCGGAAGAACGCTGTTCGGCGCTCCGGCTCCCAAGGGTCAGGAACTTGACGATCACTATTTCGGTACTATCAAGGATCGTGTAGCGAACTACATGAAGGACCTGGACGAGCACATGTGGAAGCTCGGTATCACCTCCAAGACCAAGCATAACGAGGTGGCTCCGGCACAGCACGAGAACGCTCCCATCTTCGCTCCGGCAAACCTTGCTACCGACCAGAACCAGCTGACAATGGAGCTGATGAAGAAGATCGCTCTTGAGCACGGTCTGGTATGCTTGCTGCATGAGAAGCCCTTCGCAGGGATCAACGGTTCCGGTAAGCACGACAACTGGTCGCTGTCCACCGATGACGGTCAGAACCTGCTGGATCCCGGTAAGTCCCCGATGGAGAACGCGCAGTTCCTGACATTCCTGGTTGCCATCATCAAGGCAGTTGACGAGTATTCCGACCTGCTCAGACTTTCTGTGGCTTCCGCTGGTAACGACCACAGACTGGGCGCTAACGAGGCACCTCCTGCAATCATCTCCATCTTCCTTGGCGAGGAGCTTGAGAACGTTATCGAGGCTCTTGAGGAGGGCAGGGAGTACACCTCCGGCCACTCCATGTTCAACGTCGGCGTATCCTCTCTCCCGAACTTCCCGAAGGATACCACTGATAGAAACAGAACATCTCCGTTCGCATTCACCGGCAACAAGTTTGAGTTCAGAAGCGCAGGTTCCAGCCTGAATATTGCAGGTCCGAACACAGTACTGAACACCATCGTTGCAAACTCCCTGACAGAATTCGCAGACGAGCTGGAGAAGGCTGACGACTTCAACGCAGCGCTCCACGATCTGCTCGTTAAGAACATCAAGGCTCACAAGAGAATCATCTTCAACGGCAACGGTTACGGCGCTGAGTGGCTGGTAGAGGCTGAGAAGCGCGGTCTGCCGAACCTTAAGACAACTGTAGACGCTATCCCGTCGCTTACTGCTGAGAAGAATGTAAAGGTATTCACCAAGTTTGGCGTATACAGCGAGGTAGAGCTGCATGCGCGCCAGGAGATCAATTACGAGAATTACTCCAAGATCATCAACATTGAGGCGCTGACCACCAGCGATATGGCTAAGACAGAGATCCTGCCGGCAGTCATGAAGTTCGCGAAGGACGTATGCGATATTGCCGCAAGCAAGAAGGCAGTTGGCGTAGAGCCGACAGTCGAGGTGGCTATGGCGAACAAGGTCAACACCCTGACTGTATCCCTGAACGAGAAGATCGACGCACTGAACGCCGCTATCGTAAAGGCACAGGGCGTATCCGACTATGCAGAGCAGGCTAAGGTATACTGCGATGAGGTATTTGTTGCAATGCAGAGCCTGAGAGCAGTTGCCGACGAGCTTGAAACCATCGTTGGTGAGGAATACTGGCCGTTCCCGACATACGACGAGCTCCTGTTCAACGTATGATCCGCAGAAAACATAGAGTATGCGGCACTGAATCATGACTTAAAGCGTAAATTCTCGCTTTAAGATATCCCGCTCCCTTTCCCTTTTTTGGGGCTGTCCCGTGACAGCCCCCTTTTTCTTTGCCGGAGCGACACGATTTTTTACAGCAGTAATCAAGCGAGGTGTATACTGAATAAAAAAGGAGGTTGCCCATGAGATTCAGAAGAACATTATCGGGATTACTGGCGGCGGCAGTGCTGCTGAGTTCCGGCTGCATGCAGAAAAAAGAGATAAACCTGGAGGAGGACAGCACCGCAGAGAGCAGCGAGCCGTCCGTGGATTTCACCGCGGAGGAGAGTGCTGCTGCGGCTGACCCGGTGAGCGAACTGCTGTCGGCATTGAAACGCGACACGGAGTTCAGCCAGTTCCCCGAAACCCCGGCGTCGGATTTCGAATGGGAGGAGGACGAGCTGGCCGGAATCAAGATAACCGGCTACACCGGCTCTGATCCCACCGTCAGAATCCCGGAGAAGATCAACGGAGTTACAGTGAACATCGTGAATATCCAGAACGGCGGCGCCATGGAAACGCTGGCGATCCCGGCATGCGTGCTGAATATATGGAACGACTGCGATTCCGAGGACGGAAGCGGAAGTCCGCTGCTGAAAGAGGTGTATATCTCCCCGGACAGCCAGAGCTTCTGTAGTATTGACGGCGTGGTTTACAAGCTCAACGAGGACAGGATAGAGGACAACGGGTACATTGACTATGTCTACAACGGAACGCTGTCTGTGACCCTCGTCCCGGAGGCTAGGGAAACGGAGATCCCATTTCCGGACAACGTGACCTATGTCGAGGACTGCGCGTTCCGCAACAGCCATGTGGATTCCGTGGTGCTTCCGGATACGGTGACCGCGATAGAACGCGGTGCGTTCGTGTGTTCCCGGAACAGGAGCATTGAGTTCAGGGGAGATCTTGAGTCAGTTCCGATAGGCGCGTTCTATTCCTGCGCAGCCGAGCAGATAATCTTTGACGGCAGTATCGGAACCATCGAGGACAGCGCATTCAGCCAGGCTGCGAATCTTAAGTCCATGGTTATCCCGGAGGGCACCTCCGACATAGGCGCCCAGGCGTTCCTGGAGTGCCCCTCCCTTGAGAGCGTGGTTATTCCCGGGTCGGTTTCCTCCATCGGGCAATATGCGTTTGAGCATTGCACCGCCCTGACGGACATTACGTTCTCCGACGGACTGAAGAGCATAGGCGACTACGCGTTCCACAGGTGCAATTCCATCGCGCATGTTGACCTCCCGTCCACGCTGGAATCCATCGGTGAATGGGCGTTTTCTGAAACCAGGATCACCGAGCTTACACTCCCGGATAGCCTGACATTCCTTAACGAACGCTCGATTTCATACGATGAGCCGATGACGGTGTATTACCGCGGCGTTGCGTTCAGTCTTATTCCGGGCAAGAGGATACCCAACGACCTGCTTGACCGCATAAACAACCAGTCCTCCACCGGCAATGTGGATTGCCATATCCGCCGGGTAGGCGATGTGCTGGTGTGGGACGAATATCCCGGCGCCCAGGAGTATTACCTCCGCTGGGACAAGTTCGAGGAGGAGTGCTACTACAACAACTCCGTGAACATAATCTACCGGATACAGGATCACGGCAGGGTCGAGTGGGGCGACGACGTAAATCTCACGCTGTATGCGGTGAGAGCGGACGGCACGGAGGATTACGCCGGCGCGTTCACCTACCGCTACCAAAACAACCCGTATTCCTGGCAGGACGCGCAGGCGGCAGGGCTGACCACCCAGGGAAGCTACCACATCAGCAGGGTATACACTGAGCTCATGTGGGACGAGTACCCCGGGTCTGGCTTCTATTCTATACAGGGAAACGGACTCAATGTTGGCGTCATGGGGAATTCCACTACTGACCTTATTGAGGAGATGGGCAACAACGGCGCATTCCAGTACGGAAGCACTTACACCTTCGACCTGTACGCATACGACGAAAATTATGAGGAGGTGTACATGGACACCTTCAGTTTTGAGTACACCTATTAAGACAAACAGGCAGGTACAAACCTGCCTCAGACTGTCGATAAAGGCACATCTGCGTCGTCAACGCCAGTTTGGCAGGCACAAACACGATGTTTGTGCTGTTGCCCCCCAGCCCGACACGATGTCGGGCAACTAAGGGCAACATGCACAAAGCCTAGCCAAACTGGCGTTTCCTAGCATCTGCACCTTTCTCGGCAGTCTGGGAAGATACTTTTTCAACAAGCTGAGGCAGGTACAAACCTGCCTGTTCTTTTTATTCCGCCGCGGCGCGTAGTATCCGTTTTCCGCAAAGCACTGAAACTGTCCCGGAAATCGCCGCCAGCACCGGAGCGCCGGCATAGAACACTAACCTGAGCATACTCTCCGTGTTCTTACAGTCCAGGGCCGTCGTCAGAACCACGACCACTGCTATCATCATGATTATTTCCGCCGCGATGTAAAGTACGTTGGAAACTTTCGTGCCGAACTTCATTGCGAGAGGAAATACCGGGAACAGCAGACATGCCTGTAGTATCCCCATGCACAGGGGAATGGTGATCATAGGCTCCGCCGGGAGCGGCGTGAGGATCAGCCCGATAATGTTGAACGTCAGCGAGTACGCCGTCAGTATCCCGATGATAATGCATGTTGCCGTGAATTTCGCCATGATTATCGCGCTGCGGGAAACCGGGAAAGTCTGCACGATACGGCTCCAGCCGGATTTCAGATCGGCGTCCATCGTGTTGAGGACGAAGGACGAGAACAGGCTGATACAGAGGTAATTCGCGATACAGAACAGCCCCATTATCAGGAACTGCGGCTGGATGCCCGTGAATTCAGAATCGTACAGCGCAAAGCAGGACAGAGTATAGGGCACCAGCATTATCAGCATTGCCAGCGTGATCTGGAATTTCACGCAGTAGATATCTTTCAGGATAAGCCCCTTCAACAGATGTTCCCCCTTTCAACTCTTCTTACAAGCAGCGCATAGAACAGTGCGTAAATCAGCACAACCGTCAGGAGAAATACCGCAGTTGGAACGGGAGTTATAAGCGATTTGATGTCTATTCGGAAGCCGCCGTCCGTTTTTGCCTGGATAAGATTTATCGGCAGCACCGTTCCGAATCCTATTATCAGTCCGACCACCATGCCAGCCTTTTCGGCATTCTTGAACTTTATGACGAGCGGCAGCATGACCCACTGAACCAGTCCGATGAGTATCCCCACCATGGGATAGAGCCTGAATAGTAACCCGGTATCGGGGAGAACGTCCGCGTCTATTAATGCGTAAAACGCAAGCATGAGCATTCCCATGACGATGCCGTAGGCGCTGAAGCAGAAGTTCTTCAGCAGCTCCGTCATGATGAACTGCCTGGGAGTCACCGCGCTCAGGGCGTAGTTCGCAAAACGTGTTTTCAGCGAGTTTTCCAGCTCCCGGTCCACTCCCTCCAGCGCGAGGACTACGGAAATCAGCGGAAACACAGGCAGCAGGAACATCAACACCGAAGCGATGTCGCTGTAGCTTCGGGACAGATATATCAGAACAACTCCCACGACAGCCGCAATCACGGAATACACCGCCGTCCCGATGATGAATCCGCGGTTGCGCAGCAGGGAGGAATACAGCAGCCCCCTCATGACCTCGCCTCCTCGTCCCGGACGTAATACACCATCAGCTCGTCGATGGACGGGATATCCTGGGCGATGTCCGGGTATTTCCCGAAGGCGGTCGTAAGCACCTCATGGGAGAATCTGCCACTGCGCTGCCCGATGATATCCGCCGGGTCGATACGGGAAAGCTGCTCGTCGGTGCATTTCAGTATCCGGTGCTTTTCCTTCAGCTCGTTGCGCTCCTCGCAGAATTTCAGCCTGCCCTGGTGGATAAAGCCTATGTAGTCCGCGATGTGCTCCAGGTCGCTGGTGATGTGGGTGGAGATCAGGATAGAGTGGGATTCGTCCTGAATGAATTCAAGCAGCATGTCGAGAATTTCGCTGCGTATCACGGGATCAAGTCCGCCGGTGGGCTCGTCCAGGACCAGCAGCCGTGGGGAATGGGACATCGCCGCGGCAAGACTGAGCCTCATCTGCATACCCCGGGAGAAGCTGCTGAATTTCTTCCCGTCCGGGAGTCCGAACCGATCGAGATATCCGCGGAACACCTTGCTGTCCCAGCTCGTGAATATTCCGCCGAGCACCCTGTCAAGCTGCTTCGCGGTCATTTCCCGGGGGAAAGGGAGCTCGTCGAATACCACGCCGATATCCTCCTTCAACGCCGGGGTCAGCTTCGTGGAATCCTCGCCGAGTACGGCGATGCTGCCGTTTTCCGGGCGGATAAGCCCGAGTACTGCCTTTATGAGGGTGGATTTACCGGCTCCGTTCTCGCCGATAAGTCCCAGTACCGTGCCGCAGGGGACTTCAAGGTTTATCCCCTCGAGCGCGAACGAAGGGTACCTGCATGTGAGATCGCGTATTTCAATGCTGTTTTCCATTCCAGAACCTCCATATTATATAATAAAACTGCCAGCCGAAAGGTGCGGCAGCCTGCCGGGTCATTTGGTCATTCCATGAACATTTTCAGGATTTCAGCCAGTTCATCGTAGCTCACTCCGCAGCGCTTCGCGGTATCCGCCGCCTTGGACAGGTACTGCTCCGCCTCGCGCAGGGACTGCTCCCTTAGCAGCGCGGGGTCCTGCGCGGAAACAAAACTGCCGCGCCCGGTGTAGCTTTCGATGAGCTTTTCCTGCTCGAGTATCTCGTAGGCGCGCTTGGTGGTGATAACGCTGACCCGTAGGTCCTGCGCCAGAGCGCGCATTGAGGGCAGCGGGTCGCCCTCCTTCAGTTCCCCGGAAAGTATCATCGCCTTTATCTGCGACGCTATCTGGTCGTAGATGGGCATTCCGGCGGAGTTGGTTATTATGATATTCATTCTTGCTCCTTGTGAATATTGTGTATATCCGATATATACAATATATCACATTGAATTACAATTGTCAATAGCTTTTTGGAAATTCACAGAAAAATTTTTTCCGCATACAATAAACAAGAGTTCACTGAAAGGGGAAATAACCATGTGCGGAATTGCAGGTCAGATAGGATATGAGGAGAACATGCGCCGAATGAGCGTGGTGATGTCGCAGATGAGCGCCGCCATAGCGCCGCGCGGACCGGACGCGTCGGGACTTTACGTTGACGACGACGCGTATCTTGTCCACCGTCGCCTGGCGGTAATCGACCCGGACAACGGGGCGCAGCCGATGAGCTTCGGAGGATACACGCTGGTCTACAACGGGGAGCTGTACAATACCGCGGAGCTCCGCCGGGAGCTTGAGCGGCGCGGAGTGGAGTTCTCCGGGCACTCGGACACGGAGGTAGTCCTGCGCAGCTATGTGGAGTTCGGCGGCAGCTGCGTGGAGATGTTCAACGGAATTTTCGCATTTGCGGTATGGGACAGCCGCCGCCGCACCCTGTTCCTCGCCCGGGACAGGATAGGCGTGAAGCCGCTTTTCTACAGCCTTACCTCCGATGGTATCGTGTTTGCCAGCGAGATAAAGGCGCTGCTGAAGAACCCGAAGGTTCGCCCGGTGATCGACAGGAACGGCGTTGCGGACATAATGCTGATCGGACCTGCGAAGCGCGTGGGCAGCGGCGTATTCCGGGACATCAGCGAGATACCCCCGGCGTGCTGCGCGGAGCTGACCCCCGAGGGCTTCTCAGTCCGGGAGTACTGGAAGGTCCACGCCGCTGCGCACACGGAATCCTTCGAGGAAACCTCCGCGCATGTCCGGGAGCTGCTTACTGACGCAATAAAGCGGCAGCTGGTGAGCGATGTTCCGCTGTGCTGCTTCCTGTCCGGAGGGCTGGACAGCAGCGTGATATCCGCGGTCGCGGCGGAGGAATTCCGCCGTCAGGGGAAGCGGCTTTCCACCTGGTCGATAGACTACAAGGACAATCACAGGAACTTCCATGCGAGCAGCTTCCAGCCGGACGAGGACGCTCCCTGGATAGTCCGCATGGCGGATTTCATAGGCTCCGACCACACGAATGTGGTGCTGGATACCCCGGCGTTGGCGGAGGCGCTGGAGGATTCCACCCGCGCCCGGGACCTCCCCGGCATGGCGGACGTGGACAGTTCGCTGTACCTGTTCTGCAAGGAGATACGAAAAAAGTTTCCGGTAGCCCTCAGCGGCGAATGCGCGGATGAAATCTTCGGCGGCTATCCGTGGTATCACCGCCGGGAGGTGCTTTACTATGACGGATTCCCCTGGTCAACGGCAGTCCCGGAAAGGGCGGCGCTGATGAAGCACCCGATGTCCGCTGCCGACGCGGAAGCCTACGTCCGGCAGAGCTATGACAAGTGTGTTTCCCGGACAGAGTACCTTGACAGCGACAGCGCGGACGACCGCCGCATGAGGGAGATGTTCATGCTGAACATGGATTACTTCATGGCAACCCTGCTTGACCGCAAGGACCGAATGAGCATGGCTCACGGGCTTGAAGTCCGGGTGCCGTTCTGCGATTACAGGGTGGTGGAGTACGCCTATAATATCCCCTGGGCGATGAAGTCGTTCAAAGGCCGCGAAAAGGGACTTGTCCGTCATGCGATGACAGGAATACTCCCCGACGATGTGCTCTGGCGCAAGAAGAGCCCCTATCCAAAGACGCACAACCCGGACTACCTGGAGCTGCTCAGCCGCCGCCTGCGCAGCGTACTTGACCGGGACGACTGCCGCCTGGTCGAGATGGTCAGCGCGGATAAACTCCGGGAAATGCTGGATTCTGGCGGCGCAAGCTTCACCAAGAATTGGTACGGTCAGCTGATGACCCTGCCGCAGATTTACGCGTATATGCTCCAGATAGAGTACTGGCTGAGGGAATACGACGCAGAGATAGTGTAAGTGTTGACAAACTCCGGAGATGGTGGTATAATCGGAATACAGGATAATTCTGAAAGGAGAATCACCATGACGGAATCAATAAAGAACATGATAACACGCACCAGCGTAAAGGCATACAAGCCTGAAATGCCGCCGCAGGAAGTAATCGACAGTATCATTGAAGCAGGAACATACGCTCCTACCGGAATGAACCGTCAGTCCCCGATCATCATTGAGGTGACGGATAAGGCGACACGCGACATGCTTTCTGAGCTGAATGCCGGAGTTATGGGCGGAAAGGGTGACCCATTCTATGGCGCACCCGTGGTACTTGTGGTGCTCGCGGACAAGAGCGTGGGGACATACATGTACGATGGAAGCCTTGTGATGGGGAATCTGCTTAACGCCGCGCACTCCGAGGGACTCGGCGCATGCTGGATACACCGTGCGAAGGAGGTATTCCAGACTCCGCAGGGAAAGGCGCTGCTTGAGAAGCTGGGCATAACTGGGGATTACGAGGGCATAGGCAACTGCGTGATCGGATATCCTGCCGGGGAAGCTCCTGCACCCAAGCCCAGAAAAGAGAACTGGGTATATAAGATATAATAAACCCGATCCCCGGCAGTGCCGGGGATTTTCAGCTTGTTGAAAAAAGCTATTTTTTGCCACGGTTTTCCCGGGGTAAAAAAATGCTAACCGCACAAGTGTATTGGAAAAGGCTTCGCCTTATTCCTTACGCGCGCAGTGTGCATTTTATCGAAGATAAAATGCGTAAGGCTTGGCTTTGCCAAGCCACAGATTGTCGAAAAACTTATCAAATCTTGCGTAGCATACTGAAAGTTTTAGGTCCAAGCCTCTCATTCACGCCTTTAATTCGCTTCGCTCACGGCGTTAACGCTTCAAAAGGCTGGTGGGGTGTGGGTGTCTCCCCGGTGGGGGAGGTGGCACGACATGCCGGAGGGGTTGACCGACAGAAAAGCCCTGCCACTCCGCACGGTAGTGCGGTTTAACGCACACAAAGCGCTAAAGGTGTGTGGGCAGGGGCAGACTAAGCACAGCCATAGGCTGGGCGTGTCTGGTAAACTAAGAGTTTTCCACCACAGCTTCTCTCATATTCCTTGCCGTATCGACTTTTTCGACAGTCTTAGGCTTGGCGTTGCCAAGCCAGTGGATTTGTTCGGCGGAAAAGCCACTTTAGGGGATTTTTCGACGGTCTGTGATCTCCGGCAGCGCCGGGGATTTTTTTATAGGATATTTGTCGAAAGCACTTGAAAAAAGCTGCGCGATAGGATATAATAGAAATATCATGTAAAATGCTGATGAAATTCATCGCAGGAGGAAGAATTGTGGATAAGGAAATAGAAAAGCACATCAAGCGCGTGATATTTACGGAAGAAGAGATCCGTGAGCGCATAGCGCAGGTCGGCAGGGAAGTCAGCGAGAAATACGCCGGGAAGCCGCTCCTGCTTGTGAGCATACTCAACGGAGCCTTCGTATTCATGGCGGATTTCTGCCGCGCAGTGACGATTCCGTGCGAGATCGGATTCATGTGCGCGCGCAGCTATTACGACGGCACTGTATCCAGCGGTGAAGTAACTATCACGAAGGATATCAGCCAGGATATCAGCGGCTATCATGTGATAATCATTGAGGACATAATCGACACGGGCAGGACGCTGGCAGCGGTCGTTGAGAAGCTCCGTCAGCGCAATCCGCTTTCGCTGGAGGTCATCACGCTGCTGGACAAGCCTTCAAGGCGTGTGGTGGATTTCAAGGCGGATCAGTCGCTGTTCACGATCCCGGATTACTTCGTGATCGGGTACGGTCTGGACTGCGGCGAGAAATTCAGAAACCTCCCGTACATTGCGGAATATTCCGCGGATTAACAGAAGCCCGGCGCAATATTACGCCGGGCTTATTAAATTTTTCCGGGGAATTTTGATTTTTTTCAAAAAAACTATTGACAAATCGGGAATGAGATGATATAATATATAAGTGCTCAAGAGAGCGTAAGCGCCAGTAGCTCAGCTGGATAGAGTATCTGGCTACGAACCAGAGGGTCGGGGGTTCGAATCCCTCCTGGCGTGCCAACAGAAAAACCGCTTAACCGTTAGGGTTGAGCGGTTTTTCTTTTGCCGTAAGAATCCCCGTTCAGCGCATTTTTCTCTATTTGAGTGCGCCATTAGTGCGCCATAGAATTTATCCGTAGTATTCGTTATCCGTGCTCAGGCGCGGATTTTTTTCATTTCAGTCTCATTTTCACTTTACTCATTATTCTTCTTTTCTCCGGATCACAAAATTTGCAATACACTCTGCGGCAGCTTCGTCCGCCCTTGCCATTATGTGTCCGTACTTGTCGGTTGTGGTGCTGACTTTACTGTGTCCTAACCTTTTGCTAATGGTTATTGTATCAACACCGTTATAGTAGAGCAGGCTCACCATCGTGTGCCGGAACGCGTGTGGGTTGATATGTGGAAGTCCGTATTTTTTCGAGAACGTACCGCAGTAGTTGGTAAGACTTGACGGGTCCATAGGGGAGCCGTCCTCCTGTACGAATACAAACCCGGTATTTTTCCACAGACTGCCCCAGATTTGTGCTTGCTCATCGTACCATTCCTTGTATTTCTTCAGCAGAGCCATAGTTTCCTGCGGTAGCTTTATGTAGCGTTTGGACTGCTTTGTTTTCGGTGAGTCCTCGTAAATTCCGCAGTCACAGCTGTACAGAAGATTGTTGTCGATGTGAATTTGATTCTCGTCCCATTCGATTTTGTCCCATTTCAAACCGAGTATCTCTCCGCGCCTTGCTCCGGTTATCAGCAGAAGATGAACGGCTGTGCGCCACTTTATCGGCTCTTTTTCAAGGCATTCGCTGATTTTCAGTATTTCCTCGGCTTCAAAATAGTTTGCTTCTTTTTGCTCGACGCGCGGCGGAGTGGCACGTTCAGCAGGATTGTACTGCACCAGCATTTCCTTTTCCGCCTGATTGAATACAACGGATATGAAACGATGATGCTCCAGAATAGTTTTGTTTGACAGAGGTTTCTTGTTCTTTTCGATATTAAACAGAGTTTCTGTCTTGACACCCAATTCCCTTGAGATGGAATTAGCAATCCTTTCTGCTACAACTTCGCCGTGAACCGCCTTCGCGAGCGTATTTACTGAGATTTTAGCGTTCTTCGCGAAATCCGCAAAGGTAATACCCATCTGATTTAGTATTTCTCGCAGGTCTTTTTTGGCGACTGCCTTTCCGCCTTCACGTCTAAGTCCCTCTTTTCCGAGCCGACGGTAAAGGTCATTAAGCTGCTGAGGATGAATTTCGGTGATTTTCAGATGACCTATACCGGGATTAATGCGCTTAAGCAATCCGCGGTAAGAAAGAATGGTCGTGTGTTTTACACCGGTGCTTTCCTTTAATCGGATAACATAGTCCGCATACTCTGAAAAGGTAATTCCATGAGTGAGATTGAAGCCCATTTTGCATTGTTCTTCAAACTTGTTAGCGAATTTTTCGCATTCGGTTCGATTTTTCTTTTCAGACCATTCTGGATTAGCCTTGAAAGTAGTGCAGCTTGGTTTTATACGGTTGCCGAACCTGTCGTATCCGTGATACACTCTGATTCCGAAACTGATCAGTTCTCCTTTCTTGTTTCTTCTGGGGTGGATATCTGCCATATTAATTCCTCCTATTCGTCGTATATATCAAACCAATCACGCAGAAGCTGCTTGTAATACGCGATCATCATTTCAGCCAGCGGATTTCCCTCCTTTACCAATACCTTTGCTGGCATATTTTCAGGACTGTTTTGATTATGCGTGAGCTTTTCACGGTTGGATTTGATTTCATTTGTTATATAATCAACGACTTCCGCTTCAAAACTTTCGGTAAGAGCCTTGTCGTGTGAATCAGTATTAAGTATTCGTTCGATGAGTGCCATATAAGTTTTCCATGCACTGTATTCGCAAACGCTGTTATGCTCTGAAATGTCCGGCAGATTATAATTGGTGTCGTATTCTTTTACGCCGTATTTTTTTAGTTTTGCCGTTTCTTCAAGCTCATTGTATATTCTGTCATAGCAGAAAACGCCTGACAACGGCGACAGCATTGCCTGTAAAGCATGGTAACAAGAGTATCCTCCGATGTCTTCATTAGTGAATTGAATGCCGTAAATTCCGCTGCCGGCTTTGTCAGTAATCTTACCCAAATCATCTGCAAGACGTTTCCTTATGACAGAATTGAAATATCTGTAAGAAAACTTGTTCATAATAACTTCGTTAAGCATTTTGAACAGCTCGTCAGCGTTTTCATCTTCAAGAAACATTGACACGCTCACATACTTTTTTCCAAGTTCGCAGAGATTTTCAGCGGCTTTCTCTGTGATTCCGGCGGCTTCGCTCACAGAATGAAGCGACCTGTCGGTGCAGCGTACATCTGTTCTGCCTAGAAGGTAATCTGCGGAAACATTATAGTAATCTGCAAGCATATTCAGCTTTTCTATGTCGGGCATTCTCATGCCTTTTTCGTAGTATTCGAGACTTGCCCTGGTTATACCGAGATCATTTGCCACACGCTGCCGCGGGTATTCATCGCCCAGCTCTTCGCGCAGTTCCACCAATCTTTTTGAAAAAACATCTAACAGGTTCATACATATTCCTCCCTGATTTGCCAACTAAGCCTATAATGTGATAAAATAGAGAAATTTTATATTTCCCATGATTACTACTTTTGAGTTCAACAATTCCGCCGCCAAAAAAGAAAGCCGCCCGCGGTACGGCAATACCACGGACGGCATGAGAGAGCAGCCCAGTTACAAGTGCTTCATCTCACATTTTATTGTATCATACATTGGGTGAGATTGCAAGTACATTTTCATCAAAGGAGAATTATTATGTCTGACATTATTGCAGAAAGCAATTCCACCAAGAAGTATATTCCCCACATGGAGAATATCAAGAATACAGCTGAACTGTTGCATCTTCCTACAAACTTTATCAGAGAAAAGGTATTGACAGGGGAGATAGTTGCAGTCAGGGCAGGCAGACGCTACCTCGTAAATGTTGACAAACTAATAGAGTACCTCAATACGCACACCATTGATCCTGAGATAGAGCCCGACGAGGAGGCTGATAACTACGGAATACACCCTGTAAAAAGAAGCTGGTGACCGAATGGATCAGTCATTGGCTTATTGTCATATAGGCGCATCAGCGCCTATATGGAAGAGACCACAGCCGTTCGTTATAGACAAAGAATCTCTGCCGTCATTTCCTACCGATTGCCTACCAAGTGTAGTATGTGAATTTGTTAAGGCTGCCGCCATAGCCACCAGCACGGACGAAGCAATGGCGGCAACCGCCGTTTTATCAGCGTTTTCCGGTTGCATAGCGGGAGCTTACAGGGCTGTTGGAAAGCCAGGACATTCCGAGCCGCTGACATTATATACGCTCATTGTGGCAGAGCCTGGCGAACGAAAATCTCCTATAATGAGATATGTCCGGGACCCTTTGGACAGGTGTGTTTCTTTGTACAACGACAGGCGCAGGCAGGATTTTTACCGGAACAAGGAACAAAAACGAATACTCGTTGACGAAATTGAAAAGCTGCGGCGTACAGGCGGTTCTGCTGAAGATATAGCGGCAAAGCAGTGCCAGGTGGACCGAATAGAAGATACTGAAAAACTTGTTCTTTGTATTGATGATGTCACTCCAGAGGCGCTTTCGCGGCTGTTAAGCCAGAATCGCGCATTGATAATGCTGTCGGACGAAGCAGGAATGCTTAAGAATTTTGGCGGCAGATACTCAAACGGGATTCCTAATCTTGACTTGCTATTAAAGTGTTGGAGCGGGGAAACGTACCGAAAGGATTGCTGCAACGGTGAAGCAATCCTGTTGAAAGAGCCATATTTGTCCGTTTGTCTGTGCGCTCAGCCTTATATAGTGGAAAACCTCATGAGCAGTGAGTATTTCAGATCCAGCGGGCTCACTGCCAGGTTTCTTTATACTTTCCCGAAATCCTATGTCGGAATCCGCGAGTATGACACTCCCGATATCCCAGTACAAGTAAAGAGCGGGTATCATAGTATTGTTTTTTCGGCATTCAACAGCCGGGTGGTGTTCCGCAAGCGTAATGTTCCTCTATTTCTCAGCGAAGAGGGACGGCAGAAATTTATACACTACTATAATACTGAGATAGAGCCTAAACTCCGTGACAGGTTTGCGGAATGTCAGGACTGGGGCGGAAAGTACCACGGACTTATTCTTCGTTTATCCGGAATATTGCATTGCGTGAGTGAATTTTCAAAAGACAGAATGCCGGAAAACGAACGGATATCCGCTGAAACTCTCGGCAATGCTATAAGAATTGGAGAATACTATACCCGTCAGGCTGTTTTCGCTTATACGCAGAATGAATTTGATAAGTCCATAGCAGGGGCAGAATATGTGCTGCGTAAGCTGACAGCTAAGCAGATAAACGAGATCACTCCGCGTGAACTGCTGCATACCTGTCGAAAATTTAAAACCATGGAAGAATTACGAGTTTCAGTTGAGCTTCTTATTGAACACGGATATATAAAAGAAGACTCTCGGCGCGTTTCCGGACAGAAAATCAAGACTGTCTACCTTGTAAATCCGTGTTTGTTTGAAAATGACGTACCAAATGTACCAGAGCCATGATGAAAAGTGGTACAATCGGTACGCTGAATAAACTACAATATTTAGATCACCGTGATATTTTTGTATAATTTACATACAACCCGATAGTCTGTCATAGCTATTATGTCAGTTTTGTCGGGTTGCTTTTTGTATTGCGATTGCTGAAAAGAAATATGTTACGGTATGGTATATCCAGCCGATAATTGCGATAAATTACGGTGCAGGGAAGTGGGAAAGAATAAAGGGAATCAGGCGAATGTCCTATCTTACTATCACAATTATGGGCGCGGTATTTTCGCTGAGCGGAATAATGTTCCCACTTGGGATATGCGGAGTTTTTATGGAAGTCGGCGAGAATATTGAAGTGCTCGCACAAAATGCGATACGGACTTATTTCATAGCCTTTCTGCCAATGGGTATAAACCTGCTGAGTTCATATTATTTGCAGTCAGTTTTAAGCGCCAGAAAATCTCTGTTCATTTCGCTGCTGCGGAATATTATTCTGAGCAGCATTGCGATTCTGACGTTCCCTCTGATGTTTGACGGAAGCAGCTTGTGGTTTGCAATGCCGATCGTGGAAGTGGCTGTGCTGTTCGTCAGCGTTATTTTCCTGAAAACCACGAAATGCAGGACAGGCACTGATTGATTTTCCTTTTTTACCGAGAAAGTATGGTCATCTCTAAAAACAATGGAGCGATCTCATGATTGCTCCATTGTTAGTTATTTGGTCGAATATTCCATCGCCAGCGGAAGTTCTATTCTTCCTTATAATACGATTCAACCAGAGCGCAGTCCATTATAAGAACATAGAACACATTTCCGTAATATCGGCTTTTTACTATTCTGCCATGGTCGAAGACCGGGTGAAAACTTCCGTCTTTCTTGGCAAAATGGAATTTCACATAATCGTTGTTGCCATCGGCTTTCGAATTTATCTGCGCCCATATGCTGGCTTCCACTGCTTCCTGCTCGTCCGGCCGTATCAGATTCCGGAAACGATGACCGGAGTGGGCAAGGAAATCATCAAAATCGCTGCAACCTGCAAATTTGATAAGCTCCTGGTTTGCGAACAGGATACGGTCATTTTCCGGGTCTGCCATGTATATCAGAAATGCTCCCGGGAGATTCTTTGATATATCCTGAAGCGCGAATCCAAGGCGGCTTCTGTGCTGTATCTTGTACTTGTATTCCTCGCGATAGGCAATGCAGCTATGCTTTCCGTGAAGCTTTACTTCATAGAGCGCCATGTCCGCACAGCGTATAAGTTCAGATATATCATCGCAATTCTTTGGGAACTCTGCGTACCCGACTGAAATATAAAACTTGTGCTTTTCATTATTATGTGTGAAGTATCGCTGCTGTGTGGTGAATTTCTCGATTTTATCCATGGATTCTTCCGCAGTGGTACCGATAAGGATAATCGAGAATTCGTCGCCGCCGTTCCTGCATAAAACCGAATTCCCAGGGAAGCTGGCTTCAATACTCTGCGCGACCGTTTTCAGCGCTTCATCTCCGACCGCGTGTCCGTACATATCGTTGATGAATTTGAAGTCGTCGATATCCATCTGGATACCAACGCAGTTTACATTCGAATGTTCCTGCATGATCCTGTCCAGCTGTTCGTCAAAACCTTTCCTATTTAAAAGACCGGTAAGCGGGTCTGTTATGGACATTTCCTTTAAGTGTTTCCGGCGCTTTTCCATCACAAGCAGGGCACCCGTTAATCCCGTAAGAAGCATGACAACGCAAAGCCCGATGAATAATTCAAGGACCAGATGATTTCCTTTGTTCCATCCGGCTTTCGGCGCTAACGAAAGCTGAAATGAACAGCCGCCGAGTTCAAACTTGCATGTTGCCGGATCCTGCAAGGATTCCCCGGATTCTGAAATCACCTCATACTCAGTATCGAACGGGGAAATCGTCTTGGACAGACAATAATCATATCCAAAATCTGTGAGCGCCTGCACCGAATCCTCAAAAATATCCGGGACCCGGATGATCACTATCGTGAATCCCCAGAAAGAAGATCCTCCGCTTTCGTTTTCTAGATACACCGGATTACGGATCGCGATCCCGCTTCCACCCTGTTTCAGATCAAAGGGACCCTGCATTGTTACTATTTTATTATCCCTTCCATACCGGCATAGCTTACCTTTTTTTTCATCGTTGATAAGGTCGATTTTGCCCGCTTCGTTTTCGGCTTCCGGATAAATGTCTGTAACGACTCCCCCTGGTGCTATCTGTATGCTCTGAATATAGTCGGTCATAAGATTTTCGGAGACCTTCTGGAATTTTTTCACCTCTCCGTTTTCACTGATCACGATTTCTTTCAGCGCGTCTGTAATTGCTATCCCACGGTTCATATCATTTTGCAGGTGGTCTGTATATGTCGTGGCGTTTAACTCGGTTATTGTGCGTACCTTCTCCTGATTTGCCTTATATGAATTATATAAAATCATAGACAGAATAAGACATCCGAACAAAAAAACAAGTATAGGGACTATGTACGTTTTATTCTGTTTTTTATTTATTGGGCGCATTGTGTGTTATTCCTCCGGATATTTCGTTACAAAATAACTATATACCATAACGGGAAGGCTATGGTATACTGGTCAGATATGCACATACGTTCACCGATAAGGAACGTATGTGCAAGGCATTTTTGATTTATAATAAACGCTTTGCGTTTATTATAACACACAGGAACAGAAAAATCAATCGTTAATTCTGGATTTATGTACCTGAAACGTAAGTTGCCATAGCTTTCAGACTCTTAAAAGGTCACCTCTATGTGGAGCTGTGCGTAACAATATGGCTATTGAGTATAGCCATATTGATTGAAGCAGGAAAAATAGTCCAAAATCAAACATCAAAAAATAGCCCTGCCGCAGAGATAAAGTGCGGCGGCAAATGAAGGAGGTATTCTACTATGAGTGAGGTAAACGGCAAGACGCTCTCCATTTCCTTTCGGATAGACGAGGGGGTAATCGAACACCACAACCGAGTTTTCATTGCCAAGAATGTGGACGGCGAACGGGTGCAGGACAACATTACTTATTGCCGACAGGACATCAGAGAAAGGTATGATGAGCTTTTCGGGCAGGCTCTCGCCGAATACAATGCTCGGCAAACTCAATCCAGCCGCAGAATACCCGACTACTACGAACACCTAAAGAAATCCTCAAAGGGTAAGCCCTACTATGAGATTGTAGTTCAGTTCGGTGATATGGAAAGCTGCGGACAGGGTTCTGGCAAATGGGAAGAAGCAAAGCTGATGTTGGACGATTATATGCGTGGGTTTGAGAAGCGTAATCCTAACCTAAAGGTGTTCAACGCTATTATGCATCTTGATGAAGCCACCCCGCACCTACATATTGACTTTATCCCAATAGCCCATAAAGTCGAACGGGGTCTGTCCGTCAAGGTTTCGATGAAAGGGGCACTCAAAGATCAGGGCTTCACCTCGGCGAACAGATTGCAGAACGAATGGACGGCTTGGGAAGAACAGGAGCGTGGCGTTATGGTTGATATTCTCCACGCTCACGAACTGAGCCGTGATGTTAAGAACATTCGCCGTGAACACTTAACCGTTGACGAGTACAAACATCACGCTACACAGGTAGCCGAGATTAAAAAGGTAAACACTCACATAAACGAGCTGAAAAAGAAAAATCCCACCGACCTGACCGAGAGTGAAATTGAGCTTATCAAAAATCAGAACGATGTTATGCGTTCCGAAATACAGAAGCGTGACAAAGAAATATCTATGCTATCCCGCAAACTCGGTGCGCAGTTTGCTCCTTTTGAAATCTACTCCGAGGACAAACTGTAATTTGTGTCGGCTGAACTCTCAAAGGCAGGCATACCGTTTGTCGAGGAAGGAACAACTCTCCACATTCCCGACTATGCACAGAAAACCGCAACAGCGATTGCTGCTTCTTACCGACCAATCAAGTCCGAAGGCGTCCGTGAGAAAATCAAGCTGGACATTGACAGGCTGGTGTATTCGTGTGAGGGATTTGAGGATATGCTTGCGAAGCTGCAGGAGCGTGGTTATGAAATCAAGCGTGGGTGCAAACAGGAAGTTTGCACAGCTTGCCCAAAGGCGGCGCAAGGATGCGCCGCAACAGAGGCAAGCAGGAAGCACATAGCGGTTAAACCGCAGTTTGCTGAACGCTTTGTCCGGCTGAAAACTCTCGGTGAAGCCTACTTGCCGAAAAATCTTGAACAGCGTATCGCCGACAAGGATATGTTCACCAACGCCGTCCGTGCAAAGTGCAAGACCGCTAACACGGTTGAAAAGAAATTTCACGTTGCCATTATGGATGTGACAATCGAGATAAAGCAGTTCCGACTTATGCCGAGAAAGGACAGCGGCAAGCTCATCTATGCTTTTCAGAACGACGCTAACATCAACTATCTCTCCGAACAGCTTGCCACTATCGGGGAGTTTGGTTTCAGCTCACGGGAGCAGATATATAGAAAGGCAGACGAGCTAAAGCGGAGCATTGACGAGAAGAACGAAAAAGTCAAGGAACTTACAAATGAAATACCTACTCTTAAATACGATATAGCACAGCTCCATTACCTATTTGTTACCTCGTCGAGCAACTCAAAGCCTGACGCAATGACACAGGTCAAACTCGCCGCAGCACAGGAAATTGCTGGCAAGTACGGAGTTAAATCAGAGAGCGACATAGCAAATTTGGAGAAGCGGCTCAAACTTTTGCCGAACTACATCTCCTCAATAAAGAACGAGATTTCTGAGGAACAGCTAAAGCTGAAGCGTATGTCCGACCTTATTGCTGCTTACGAGAAAATCGTTGAGGGAAACTACATTGATAACCTAATATGCGCACAAAGAGAGCAGAAGCAAACAATAACGCCCGATAGTCCAAACCTAAAAAAAGCACAATGATAAAATAACCTCTCTAAAGCAGCGGATTTGGAGAGGTTATTTTCTGTTTTGAGAAAGCACCACAAAATACATGCTGCCAAGCGTTTCAATAAATTCATCATCTATTTCCCAAAACTTTTCAGAGCATATATGTATGTAAACGAGGCTAGCAATAGAAATAAAATGTGTCAAGCCGATTTGACTTAGCCACAGATTTACGTTCTCCCAAGCATTCTTACCGCTTACTTCCCTGCTCATCAGAATGCAAGCAAGAAAATCCGACATTGCGATTTTGGCGTCGAAATTGTCGGGGCGAATGAGTTCGGAAACATCCAACACGTCTTGTTCAATTTCAGAGAGCGAGGGGTAATATTCTACGCCTTGAACGTTCGTTGATAGATAAATAGCCACAAATTCTTTCCAAACAGCATATCCTGCATTGATAACCCCGTCAAGCAGGACGTTCTCCGTGTTGTTCTTACAATATCTGTCATAAAAGTCGCCCGTGGGTATCTCATTATGAGTACACCAAATATGCGACAATTCATGAAGGACGATTGAAAATAGTTCGCCCTGATCGCCCGAAAAATCTCTCTTTATCATAATGCCGTCAAAATCTTTCCCCGTAAAAGCAGAAGCAAGAGCGTTCTTTAACTCATTATCTTCTGTAAGCCTATCGGGAAAATATTCCTCACAAAATCCTTCATACTGCGCGTCTGCGTCAGAATTATCATAGTACGCAAGTTTGACGTTATCGGTGGTGTATGTGGTTTTCATCTTACGATTAAAATGCTCAAAAGCCGCATCAACGATTTTTTCTATTTCCTGTGCCGTCATAGCCGCTCCTTTATACCGAATTAAGATGTATTTTTGTTATTGTTTATTATATAACTTATCCAGCATAAAAGCAATAATGTTTTAGGAAATATTAGAAAATCTGCTTAACGAAACGTTTTGAAATTATAAATATTATAAAGATTGACTATTTCGGCAATAGTGAATTATTGCAGAAAAAGAGAACATAAATAAAGAGCATTAAAGTATTCAATGACGTAACACATATAATTGTGTGAATTACGCATTATAGTAGGGAAAATTTCTCGCCTAAATCATATAGGGCAGTCTAAGACTTTATTTGCACGAGATACTTTGGTTTTTCATTGTATCTATAATAGCAACAACAGCTTTATTCTCTTCATCGCTTTGTCCTCTTGTGTCCAAAAGAACAAACTTGTTTTCCGTTTTCTTGCCAAGCATGTAATCTGTGCTACAAATACAAATATCAGACATTGCAATAAGAATTTCAAGACTTGGAGATTTTTCTCCACTTTCATATCCTGAGAGATATTTTTTTTCTTTTTGCAATGGTTACTTGAGAAGATCCATATTTTTCTTGCAAAAGTTTCAATCGTTCGTCTAAGCCGTTTATCATTCTTAACACTCCACTACATAATTTTAACGTATATATGTTCACTATTAGAAAAATACCATTTCTCTTGCCATTCCTCTAATAGTGTTTACACCTATTGCAAAATATAATGTACATGAATAAAAAATGAACACACAAAACCTCCTTGTATTTCAATAGAAGAAGTGTTATAATTTATACAACCGGAATGGAGGGAACGCAAATGATCGAAGCTGCGCTTGCTGTGCTTGAGAATGACAAACAAAGGAATGAACTTGCTACATTTTACGAACAATATAAAAATCGCTTTTTCAGCATAGCATACTCAAAGCTACATAATTCTGAAGAAGCTGAGGACGCTGTACAGGAAGCTTTCCTGCGAGTAGCGAATAATCCAAACAAATTTTTTGAAATGTCAGATCAGGAACGGGTGCGTTTTGTTGACGGTATTGTTAGACATGTTTCAGTAGATAATTTTAATAGGAACCATAAAATCAATGCTGTTTCGATTGATGATATTGACGATAATATAATGAGCGATACGATTTCTCCAGAAGAAAAATACATTACAGACGCTTCTGCGGACGAACTTGTACGGTTTGTTCTTGCTCTTCCCGAAAGCCAACGACAAGCGCTTTTTATGTATATTCATGAAAAGCTGACCTACTCTGAAATATCCAAAATTCTTGGCATTTCAGAGAATTTGGCTCGAAAAAGAGTTTCAAATGCAAGAAAAGCAATCAAGGATTTTGCGGAAAGGAATAAAAAATGAACGAAATAACATTGGACGAAATTTTAGTCGCGGCGCATGACGTCGAGTTTGCACAGTATGAAAATGTCCCCGAACACATTTTTTCCCGGAAGAACAATCGTACAATGAAGCGAATTTTCAAGGCTTATGAAAAGCAAACCGCATTTTTACATAGCGATATTATGCACAATAGAAGCGTAGTATCACATTTCAGGTGGAACAGAAAAACGGTTTTTATTATGTTAATGTTGATTTTCCTGGCTGTTTTAGTGGGCTGCTCAGCAATCGTATACTTTCTCGGTGGTTTCAAGACGGATGTCTATATTGACAATACACAGCTTTTCCCAATCACCCTCACGGACTGCCCGCAGAAGATTGAGGAAGTATATTATTTATCCGAACTTCCAAGCGATTTTGAATTACTGGAGGAAAGCATAAGCGATACCAGTGTATATACTTCATATATCAACAGCACAGCAGGAAAAACTATTACTTTTCATCAATCAATAAAAACAGCTTTTGAACCACACTTTAATACCGAGTATTCTGACCTTGAAGAAATTTCAATAGTCGAGCATAAAGGAATAGGTCTTGAGGGTAAGATAGACTACATAACTGCTTGGGATAACGGAGATTATATCTTGGAAATATGGGCTGATTTGCCCAAATCGGAAGTAATAAACTTGGCGAAAAGTGCCAAAGTTTTAGAAAAATGAAATTTCTTGTTCACAAAAAGCTATAAAATTCGATTTGCATTATGGAGGGATAAATCCTCAAAAAATGCTGAAAGGAGGGAATTCCGATGTGTCTAAAAAAAATCTTGTCGGTGCTTATGGTGACGGTTTGCTTGTGTACATGTCTTTGTTTTACGGCTTATGCGGAAGAAAACAATCTGTACATATCCGATGAAATTGTCCCTGCTTATGAGATAGCACAAAACCCGAGTTCTGTTTTGACCATACGTGGAACAAGTGCGACGTGTGAAAGCAGTGCAAAAGGTGATGACTGCGTAAGCATAACTGTTACGCATACTCTGCAAAAGTACAGTGGATGGTTTTGGATATGGGATAATGTCGAAAATACGACGAATGAAAAGACCGTAAATACAAACACGATTATGCTGTCAACCACCAAGGGCGGACTTGAAAGCGGAACTTACCGATTAGAATCCACTTTTACGCTTACAAGCTCGTCTGGCAACGTTGAAACCATAACCATTTACAGCACGGAAAAGAAGGTCAAAATTTAACGCAACTTTAGCAAAGAATATTAAGCGGTGTCACAAGAAAGGAGTTCGATAAGGAGATAGTAATATGAATTTATTAACCTTAAATCCTATATCTTCATGCAATCTAAGCTGTGAACATTGTCCCAATAAAGAATGGACATATCCCATTGATGATACCGAACATAATCGGCTTAATAATGAAATTATATTTCAATGGATGGCAAAGTATACCAACCCTTATGAATGGTTTCTGGAAATAAGCGGCGGTGAGCCTGGGTTATATCCAGGCATATCCGAATTGGTTCAAGAGCTATCAAGATTAGGCTATTATGGAATAATAAGGACGAATGGCACAATGCCTATACCGAAAACAGACACATTCATTCGTCTTGCGGGGTGGCACAAACAAATTAGGCTATCCACACCTCCGAAAAATTGTGATGTTATGCTTATCACCAAAAATCCCAAAGATTGTTGGCAAGATAAAGCCAAATACTGCCAAAGCAACAATATTCTGTATAAATGTATAGAGTACAAGCGTTTCGGCGATGCGGATTTTATTGACGATGCCGACTCCAGTCGGTATGAAAGCAAAACCAACACTTTCTTTACGCATTGGACGATAGTAGGCTCTTCGGGCGTACAAGGCTATTGCTATGCAAGTTGGGGTGAAGACAAGGATAATATCTGCAATATGTCCCCTCCATTGATGAAGGATATGACACAGAGCTGTCCAACCTGTGCTGGTACTCTTGGAATTTTAGACTTTATGGATGATTCGCTGAGACAAAAGCTGGCGGTTAGAAGAGACCGCTATGTATATCACAATAGCGTCAGCGAAAAATAAATTACAGGAGGAATACATATGACAAACTTACAGTATAAGGACGCGGTTTTAAAGGCGTTGGAATCGTTGGATAATTCAACGAACTCCGTAGACGAGGTACGGAAAATATTAAGCGGTTGTGATGTGGATTTTCCGTATGGCGAGTGCGAGGGCGTATTTAACGCGCTTTCGGACAACACTTTCGCTCAGTGGAGTGAGTGCTCGCCGGATAACGCTATAAAATTTGCCAATGACGGGATACCTACCGTTGGTATCTGCAAGGAAAAGGTTATGGTTATCATACCCGATGGCGAAGACACTGCCAAAAGCGGGATTGTTCGCGCCGCAAACAGCTTAACGGCGGACGAGCGTGAAAAATATCATTTTTTTTCAAACACGAACGTTCGCGCGGTAAACGGCTGGACTTCAGAGGTTCCTAAAAATCAAACTACAGATGGTTTTGGGGGATGGTATTACCGCGCGTGTTGGGCTAAAGGAGTAGCAGGACGCGTGCCGAGATTTGTTCAAATGAATTGGGGTCCGTGTCTTACTTATGCGATAATGTCGGGGAGTTATAATTTAGACCATAGTACAGAAAATGTAAACACATTTTTTAATAACCGTTATACAAACGGTTATGAGAACACAAACGGTGCATTATGGGAAAGTTTCGCCGATGCTATTGTTTTTAACCGAGCAACAATGAAAGAAGAACTGGATGCAGAGAGACCTGTTGTGGTATCCGGAAATAATAACAGCGGCACAAGGCATTTCGCTTTGGTCGTTTCGTATACCGGCAATGGTACTCGTAATAGTGACTTTACCGTGATTGACCCTTGGCATGACGCGCCATTTCCCACAACATATGATGAATTCGTGACTCGTTTTCCCAATGACGCAACAATTTCTTATTATTCAACGGGTAAAAAAGTTGATCGTCCCATGCTTATTTTTAAGTGATTTGGACAATCGTTTGATTTTTTATACTTAAGGCAACAACGTGCTGCCTTTGTTTGCTTGCACATTTTCTGTCAGATTGTATAAATTCTCCTTGAAATATGACAGTATTTCTGCGTCGAATTTATACAATCTGGCTGCGCAATCAAACGGCAATATTTTCGCGATATCGTCTTAAGCTACATACTTTTCAAAGGGGAAACCAATATGAAGAAATTAATCGCAAGCTGTGTTGCTTTAGCCATGCTCTTATCTTTTTCCGGCTGTGAAATAAAACAATCGGCAGAAAGCATTCCGAATTCTTCGGGAGAAACCACATCAGAGGCAAGCACCGATACAATCCCCGAAACAATCGCTCCTGACGGTATAGATGAAAGTACGGAAATCGATGGCGTAATGAGTTATGAAAAAAACATTGAAACAGAAAGCGAAAAAAAACCGATCAACCTCAAAGACACCGTATACGAGCTTATCGGAGCATACGCTGACGGCGAAAACAAAATTCGGGTCGATATATCCGGCTGGCAGGTATCCGAGAACTATGACCTGTTCAGACAATACTTTTTCGGCGAATGGAATGCTCCCGACGGCTCTTTCATTATTGACGATTCTGAAAACTTCTTTGGAATGCAGCAGCACATTTATTATTTCAAAGAATTTTATCAATTGAATGAAACGGTGCTGGCTTTCTCAATGGGCAGCAACGCTGAGGGATTGATTTTCTGGCTGGAAACCGATGAGCCTGACATAATGTATATGATGGGACTTGAATGGTCCGGGTGGCTTTTAGTCGATGACCCAAGCTTTGAGTATACCATTGTCAAAACGGACGCTTCAGCGAACGATCCAACCAGCGGCTTCTTAAGCATTTTTAAGCTTCGCGAAATGGCGCGTGATCACGGGATTGATTTTGATTTGCTTACAAATATTGATTATGGATTTATAGATGGTAAGCATTTTCACCACACCGTGACATATGATTTCTATCCCGTGTATCTTGTTTCCGAAGCCGATGATAAAATCGTGCTCAGAACGTCTATCGGGAACATCGGCTATACCGATCTGAAACCAATTGAGGTTATCTGCACATTTGAAAAAACAGACGGCGAATGGACTCGGACGTTGGATTTTGCCAATACGTCAACACTGCAATAGGAGCGCAAGTCTATAATAGAACAGGCAATCAAAAAATTGCGGCATCATAGAGGGATGGAATGGCAGCACAAGATATATGGCTCTGGTTGTGGCATGTAAGCTGTGGCGGTAATGCTTCTCAATATGTTGTTGATCCGTATCACAGTACCGCATTCCCATCAAAACTTTCAGATTTCTTTGCAACATATTCTGCAACTAAGAAAATTGGCACCTTTAATGATTAGGTGTAACATTAGGTGAATCATAATTAAAAAAAGGTTTACCCTACAATTTAACATGGCAAGCCGCATCAAAAGTGTGTTGAGTGAACAATGAGGAATTAGTTTCCCCATTGTTCACAATAATATCTCATGCTGATCCAAAGGCACGGAATAACTTGCAGCTTTTAATTACATTTGAGGTGGTTTATGAAAAAAATAATAGCAACCGTTATGACGGTCTTTCTTTTGTTCTCAGTTGTTGCTTGCGAAAACGTTTCCGATGAAAGTTATTTACAGACAGAACATCCTACGGCAGAAAGCAGCATTACCGCTGCGGCAGAAGAAACAATCCAAGCCATCCCGGCCGGCGCCGAGGAACCTGCACTGTCGCTTCTGAGTTGTCGTGCAGACGAGGATGGAACTTATTGCATAGACCAAACCACATGGAAGTCATCAGACGATTATGAGCTGTTTCGGAAATACTTTTTTGGCACGTGGGAAGGCAGCTTCCGCTTTCCCGAATATCCCGAACAGAAGCGTCTTGTTATTGACGACACTGAGAAATCGTTTGTCATGACTGAAACGGGTATTCGAATGCTTGGATTTTACGAAGCGGGAGTTCACACATTAGCTTTTATGATTGGAAGCGACAGCGGTAGCGCAATAATTTGGATAACCCCCGACGAGCCAGATACGATTTACATGACATGGGGTGGAATGACCTCGCCGCTGTGGTCACGGAATGAAAGTGGAGAATATTCGGCTGCGCCTGTTGTGTATACACTGAAAAAAACCAATGAGCCTCTCAACGAACCGGATGGTAATTTCCTGAGTATATTCAGGCTTCGTGAAATGGCGCGGGAATACGGGATCGATACTGATTTTCTTGTCAACATAGAATATGAAAGCGATGGGACGACACTTTATCACAATGATTGGTACCAGCTTTACCCTATGTACCTTGTTTCCGAAGCCGTGGATAAAATCGTAATCAGAACATCAGTCGGCAATGTTGGCGATATCGATCTAAAACCAGTCGATGTAATATGCACATTTGAAAAGGCAGAGGGTGAATGGAACAGGAGTGTTGAGTTATTTTGACACCTTTTTTATTCAAATCGGCTTGTTTGTTTTCCGATAGTATGCATTAGGTCATCAATTCAAACAGTCCTCAGCAGACAACCGCTGAGGACTGTTTGATATGTAGTGCACTGACGCTACAACTTAGCAAATACTACTCTATTCTAAATTAAATATCCAATATGCGGGTAAAATATAATCCGAATTACGGCTAATCACTATAACAAGCCTATGTTTGCCCTGTTATAATATTAAGTAACAGGGGGTGATATTCTTGAGCGTGAGGGCAAATAGGCTGCGTGAATTGCGAAAGAAGATGGGAAAATCGCAGGAGATTGTCGGCGGTCTGCTTAACATCTCACAATCAAGAATGAGCGACTATGAGAACGGAATATGCGCTATTCCGTCCGATGTTCTGATACTGTTTGCCGATTACTACAAAGTGACAACCGACTATATCCTTGGATTGTCCGACAATTCGTCCTATGTTCAATGTACTGACATCACCCATGACGAGTATTCCAGAATTATGGCGTTCAGAAATCTCTCAATTGACCAAAAAGCGCTTTCTGAAGCCATGTTTAAAGCGGCTTGTACGGTCATAAAATAAAGCATCCGCCTTCTTGATTGCACCTACATAGACTTTTCGCAAAATATTTCATTTTATGAAAATTAAAACACATTTCCCTTTACGAAGAGGATTTTCTTGTTTTTCTGACGTGATTTTTGACGGCAAATAACTTTTTAAGCTACCACGAACACGGACGAGAGCAATTTCATAAATTCCGCTTTTCTCTCCATAGAGCTATGAACATAGCGATTAAGTGTGATTTCTACGCTGCTGTGACCTAAAATCTCTGAAAGAGTTTTAACGTCAAATCCTAGCGCAATACAAGTCGTAGCAAACCCATGCCTAAGTGAATGGAATGATACATTGGGTAAGTTGAGGTCGCTTAAAATGTGCTTGAAACGATATTGCATTGTTCGCGGCTCAATGATTGCTCTTGTTCCTGAAAGAATGTAATAGTCATTATTTCCTTTAAGGTTCCTCAAAATAGGAATAATAAAATCGGGAAGTGGAATTTTCCGAACAGACGAATTGCTTTTTGGTAATGTTATTATCAATTTGGGAGGCTGAATGCCGAACCGTGTAAATGCCAATAATACCCACAGAAAGTGAGG
>OMCM01000255.1_pt1 | contig 46349 bp, 41 predicted proteins | sample 1645021 | NCBI WGS metagenome assembly OMCM01 (sample SAMEA103958142, study PRJEB25191) | human gut metagenome | biome: human-associated habitat [ENVO:00009003]; feature: intestine environment [ENVO:2100002]; material: feces | place: Germany | collected 2013/2015
CAGCCGCCGGAGCGGTGCTTGAGCCGTTAGGCGGGAATTGTGCGGTATTGCCTTAACCTTCTGCGGGTACATTTCCTGCACGGCGGGCTGCTCCCCCAGGCCGCGCAGGGTACGCGCGGGCAAACAGGCAGTCCGGCGCGGCCTGCCGCTTGTGCCGGGTATCTTCAAAAATTTTATTCCACTCGCCGCAAATAGTCAAGGCTTGGGGCGGGGTATCAAAATTCATAGTTCCGCCTCTTAATTTTTTCAAAAACATTTTATTTGTCTGCTCAAATCTGCATTTTCCGCTCGTTATATTCGATAAGCAGGCAAAGCGCCTGCCGATGTGTGTGATAAAAAGGAGGTAGCACCATGCTGTTTACCATGTTTGTATTGTTTTTGTTTGGCTGGCTGTTTTTCCATTCCATCGGGCTGGCACTGCACCTGACCTGGTGCGCAGCCAAAGTGATTGCCGCGCTGCTGTTTGCGGTAGCGCTGCCGGTGCTGCTGGTCTGCCTGTTTGTGGCGGGCGGCCTATTGCTGCTGGTCCCGCTGGGGCTGATCGGCGCTGCTTTCGGCATTTTGAAATTCTGCGCTTAACCTGTTATCTCTCCTCTTATTATTACGCACACGAAACCGGTACCCAAAAGCACAAAGGAGAGATTGAGCTGTGAGCAGAAGTCAGAAATGGCGGCAGGAGTGGTCGTTCTTCATCGGGGACAGCGGACGCCGGAAGTATAACCGCTTCTGCGTCCGCTGCGTCCATACTATAACACCCCCTACGATATAACTACTTCACGGCTCGATTTTTCGGTTTGGAAAAGGATGAAAAGCCCTGCCAGATAACCGAAAACCCTTGATATACGGGGCTTTTCCGGTTTGTCGTAATTATACCGTAAGGGCATTCTTGCGCCAGTTTGCTTTTGGCAAACGGTGTCCCGATGAAGATGATTCAGGAGTGGCTGGGACACAGCGATTTCTCTACCACCGCGAATATTTATTCGCATTTGGACTACGCTTCCAAGGTTTCTTCAGCAGAAGCAATGCTGAACGGGCTTGGAATGGGTTCAAATCCGGAAAATGACACTTAAAAAAGTGTGATTTCTCTCCAGAACAGGGCGTTTTCTCTCCTGTTATGAAATTGTCAAGCTCAAAAATTCTGCTTTTTGCATAAAAAACGGTACAGAGTGCCAAAAAAGCACGCTGTACCGTTGATTGACGGAGCATCAGAGATTTGAACTCTGGCGGCGCTACAAACGCCCTATCGCATTTCGAGTTAATCTTAGAAAAGGCGTTATAGCTGCAATAGGGGTCAGTGCAGGCTGGTTTGTCCGCTGATTTTGGGCGATGTTTGTGGAGAAAACACTGATAAACCAGCAAAAAACAATGTAGGTACGAAAATAAGCAAAATCGCCCGTTTTGGGGCAAAAATGGCAACTTTTTGGGAGAAATGCAAGATAAGATGCAAGATAAGCCCTGCCCTAAAAGCCAGATAATAGTGCGGTCTTGCGGACACGAATGAGAAAAAAATGCAAGAAGCAAAAAATTGAAGTAGTGATTTTTCGGGTTCCACTTTACAAACAAGGAGAACCCGAAATGAAGAAAAAAACTGTAAGCAACGACTCTTTGAAAGAAAAAATTGAAGAAATCCTAACGCCCTATCCGGACCCGATGAGCCGCAACGATTTCCGCATCGTATGCCATATCGGAACGCGCACTTCGCTTTATCTCCTGCAAAGCGGACTTGTTCCCTGCAAAAACAACGGAAAGAAAACACGCTGCTATAAAATCGCCAAGAAGGATGTTGCCGAGTATCTCTACCGCCGAGAGTCCGACCCGATGCTCTACACCCCACCCAGCGGGTGGTATTACAACTACCCCAAGCACAAGAAACCAGCCGCATCGTTGGAGCGCAAGCTGAACTATACGGGCGAGGAACGGCTACTGGCCAAGGAATGGTACGAGCAGCAACTGGCAAATTACCCGGATGTACTGACCGTTGCGCAAGTCTGCGAGGTGACAGGCTACCAACGCCACACGATTCTGAAATGGTGCAGCAAGGGCTTGCTGAAAACCATCTTGCAGACACCCAAGTATATGATTCCCAAAGTATGGCTGCTGGAATTTGTGACATCCGATTTTTTCAACGAGATCAGCCGAAAATGTGGAAAACACTATGCCGCCATCAAGGAAATCGGTAATTCAAGCAAAGATAGATAATGTGTCTGAAAGCTCAGAAAATTTGTCAGGTTCGGGTAAGAAAAAGAGTATACACAGGGCGATTTCAACCTTCTGTCACGATATTGTTTCAACATCAAAAACATCTGAATCAAATTTTATGTTCTGATTTTGAATATTTTTTGCAAATATTGAAGTTAAAAATTGATTTTCTCCCTCAAATAGAGTATACTGAACGCAGAAAGTACTTGGGAGGATTTGCGATGCTTCTTCAATTTTCGGTCACAAACCACCGTTCCATCAAGGACACCGCCATCATCAGCATGAAAGCGTCCACGGATAAAAGTTTGTCGGACTGCCTGATTTCGTCAGATGGCAAAAAACAGCTTGTGCCTGTTCTTGCCCTGTATGGCGCAAATGCAGCCGGAAAGAGCAATGTTCTCCATGCACTCCTGCTCATGCGTGAGATGGTCTGCGGCCGGTATGCCAAGCTGTTGAAAGGAGAAACTCTGCCACAGGAGCCGTTTGCCTTAACTGATCAAGATCCAGAACCGACCAGTTTTGAGGTCATCTACTTCTACAACGGCATCAAGTATGCCTATGGTTTCTCCTTTAATAAGACCGGAATACTGAACGAATATCTCTATCATTGGCCCAATGACAGGGAGGCGCTGGTCTTTTCCAGGGAAGGCGATAGTTATCGGTTCCGTGAGAATGCTCAGGAGCAGCTTACTCTTGCCGGACGCACAGCAGAAAACCGTCTTTACCTGTCCAGCTCCAATGAGTGGAACTGCCCTCAAACCGAGAAAGCATATCTGTGGTTCTTTGAAAAGTTGACTGGCTTCATGGGAACCGAAATGCGATTGGATGCAACCTTGTCAGCCATACGGCAGGGGGGCTCCGAAAAGAATCGCGTCCTGCATGAAATGCTACATGCAGACCTCGGCATCAAAGACATCCGTGTTACCGGCACCAAGGATGAGCCAATCATCTCGGCGCTGCACACGATAGATTCAGAAGATGGCGCTTCCAAGGGATTCTGGCTTCCTCTGGGGCTGGAATCAGTCGGCACACAGCGTTTCTTTTTCCGCATCGGGATGTGGCTGGCCGCTTTGGAATCCGGCGCAGTGCTGGTTGTGGATGAGATTGAGTCCAGTATGCATCCACTTCTGACCCGGCATCTGATTGAGATGGTACAGGATGTTGCCATCAACACCAACCACGCACAGCTTATCTTCACCACCCATGATACCGGGCTTTTGGATCTGACCCTGCTGCGCCGGGATCAGATCTGGTTTGCAGAGAAGAACGAAAAAACCATGCAGACCGACGTCTATGCCTTGACAGACTTCTCCCCGCGAAAAGGCGAAAACATCGCCAAAGGATACCTGCAAGGCCGGTATGGGGCGATTCCGTTCATTGGAGGGAATGCAACATGGGTCGAATAAAGGAAATCAGCCGCAGGCCTACCCGAAGCAGAAAGCGGAATCCGGTCGTATACCTTATCTGCGAAGGCAGTGAAACCGAGATCCGGTATTTCAAGCGTTTCCGTAGTCGGGGCTGCAACATCGACATCATCCCGATTTCTTCCCAGTATAAGTCTGCTGACAGGCTTGTGCAGAAAGCCAAAGCTACCATGGGCAATAATCCTTACTATCCCGATGAAGGCGATTCTATCTGGTGTGTCTTTGACCGTGACGATAATTCCAATGAGGTACTTCTGCGTGCCAAGCAATCCGCAACTAAAGAGGGCTACCGCTTGGCCTATTCCAATCCGTCCTTTGAGTTGTGGTTCCTGCTGCACTTTATAAATCAGCAAGTAGAGGTCGAAGATTGTCAGGCACTGATTCGCATGATGAAACAGCCGAACAGAATCCCCGACTATGAGAAGAACAAGGATTACTTTGACGTTTTGAAGCCTTTGCAGGCCGTTGCAATTCAGAGAGCGAAAGCTCGTACCGAACAGGTTCGGAGCCAAGGCATTGAGCCGATTTCACGGCAGAGCAACCCGCTGACAACGGTTTGGGAACTTGTAAAGTATTTGAACTCCAAGATTTGAACTGCATCAATTTGAAAATATAGCAAAGTCCACAGGCCTGATTTTATATCCAGACTGTATGCCGATTGATTACCAACAGCAAATAAAAGAAATTTTTGGCACATCTGATTTGGATGAATTGCGAGAACTTGCAAAGATGCTGAAAATCAATAATCCAAATCCGCGCAATGCGGGTCGCAAGGCGCAGCTTACCCCCGACCAGACCGTAGAGGTTTTGGAACTGCATAGAAAAGGCATCGGCAACACCGAGATTGCAAAACAGTTCGGCGTGTCGCGCCAGACCATATACAAGTATATCTATAACGCCGAGCATTTCAGCACGGACCCGGATTTTACCATGCGGATGAATTTCATGAACGGTAAGCAGCTATGTACGGTCATCGACATTGATTTCAAGCACGAAGTTGTCCGCATGAAGAACTACACCGACCGAATCCCTTTGCGGGCGTTTGGCGTTGTAGAAAATCCGTCTTGGGCAGATTTTGAAGAATTTTTGAAAGAAAGATGCCTGCCCGCCAGCCGAGCCGGTCTGAAAGGCATTCTCCGGGAGATGGATGTTCCTTTCTTTGATCCGCTGCTGATTATTGAAAAGACAAACGGGCGCATGGCTGGGGACCATCAGTGGGTCCAGATTATTAAACAAACGTGTGAGCTAAACCAAATTTGTATGGAGAAAAGCAAGCGTAGTACATGAACGGAGCGGAAAAGAAGAGAGAGAGTCACCAAATGAAACGTGTATTCCTATTTGATAAAAAGCAAAAAGACACAAACCGCACTGCGATTTGTGTCTTTGATTGGCATTAACGCTGCTTATCTGACTGAGCTAAAACACTACCTGCGAAGCTTTTTGTTGCATTCGAATACTTTTCACTATTGAGAACCGATGAAGCAATCGTCTCCATTGCTTTGCCCGTTTGATGAGAAGTATTTACTTGGGAAAGAACGCTCGCTGCGAGCTGTTTTTGAACTTTGGAAGTATTCTTGTTCCGTAGGGATGCGGATGCAAGAGAGGCCATGGAAGAAGATGACTTTTTTGAATTCATAATGATTGTCCTTTCTAAAATAGAAAGAAGCGAATCTCCACCCAACGCTCCTAATAAGTAAGTGATTCTTATTTACGCTTTAAATCACTACGGTCAACAGGAATTATAAACGCCTTTTTGCCGCACTCCCGCGCATAAAGCCTACGACCATTACGCAAAGTGACGTAAGCAGTATACACAAAATCGGCATCGCCGTTTTGTTGAACAAATCCCATGCAAATTCCTCCTTTACACAAATCTCGGAAAAGTATTAAACAAAGGCAAAGCAAGTTTAAGGCAAATCCGGAATTTGCTTGAAAAAGTCGGAATAATCGGGTAAACTAGAAAGTGCTAACAATCCTAGTTGGAGATTTTATTCCAACTCATCAAGCAATACCTGTCAGATTGGTTGACGCCAATCTGACGGGTATTTTTTATATTTAACAACTAAAATTAGCTGTTAAACCAAAGGTTTAGCGCTGTTCAAATCAAACAGCATTAGACCATCCTCGATAAGTTCGCCGTCTACACGATACCCATGAGATAAATCGGAATTCAGCAACCTCTTGAACGTTGATACCAAATCTTGAGAGTTCCAACGAACAGAAAGAACTCCGTTTTTCTTCATCCGATAAAAAGCAACCGCTTTAGGCGCATTCTCTGGGCAGGCCTGTAATATGATTTGACGAGTGCTTTCGTTGATAAGAAGGCGTACGTAGGACGGAGATTTCATCTTCAAGGTGACCGCCTTGTTGAACGTAAGACCGTTCTGGGTAATCGAAAAGTATGGAACACCTTCTGTGAAATCAAAAGGAGCAAATCCACTTAAATCCATTTTCAAATCTCCTTTCGTCTTATAATAATAGTATAGCTGCTGAGATTATAAATGTCAATGAATTTGCGTGAGAAAAGTTTTCTTGTTGCGATTCTTGCGCTCCTAAATTTCTTAAAACGATTTTTCTCTTGCCTTATTTTTGCACAATTGGAGTATGGGTGCTACGTATCTTTTGCGAAAAATCATCGAAAATGCTTTTTCGAAATCCGAACGGACGTAGAATTCGTACTGCGCTTTTAGCAGAAGCTGTTTGTGGGTATTGAACTGGATATTGTGTTCCTTGACAATCCGCTCCAGAATATAATCCTTGTCCCCGAAGTCATCAATCTGCTCGTCAGGAATATCGACACCCATATAGAGAGAAGTAAGGCGTTGCTGTCCGTCTAAAATCAGTTCGTCAGGAGCCACGTCTTTGTTTTGGTCAGGTGACCCTTCTATTGGTTTATGTTTAAAGCGAACACTTTCGTTTTCATAGGACAGAAACATGGCAGCTCCGACAGGATAATTGTGAATGACACTGAGAATCAGGGCTTTGATTCTATTATCATCCCATACCCAGCCACGTTGAAAATCCGGTAACTGTGCTTTCCCCTCAGCTACTGCTTTCATTAAATCTGTAAGAGGCTAATCATTTGTTTGCATACAATCACCTACTGGTATAGTGGGTAATATGGTCGGCCATCTTCTCCAATATCAAGATCCAATAAAAACGAGTTAAGATCTTCTTCTTGAATCCTTGAAATTATAACGTGCTTTTTGTCAAAAATTCTATTTTCCATTAAAACAGTTCCTACCTTTTCCCAAATACTGCTTTATTTTTGAATCCAGTCATGCAGAGCGTAAAATGCTTTGATAGGTTCATCTTCCATTCTTTATATAGGAGTAGATTATCTTAAAGTGAATTGCAATATATGCTTTCCTATGTCAGAAATGATTGGTACCACCAATGCATTCCCCATAGTAAAATACCGCATGCTGTCTGGCATTCCTGCTGTCCAATTATCAGGAAAACCATTTAATCTTTCACATTCAATAGGAGTTAAAGTTCGTAACCGATTGCTTGTGGGGTCTAGAATAACATGGGAACTGCGATTTAAGCTACCCTCGCTTGTTAGCATCGTTCTGCCTGGACGGTCTAGGGGGTCGGGAAACGGAACTGCTCCTTCAGAAAAGACGTAGCGCGTTCCATCTTTCCGATGGCGTAACTCTTGTTTGGCTCCTTTTACATAACGCCAACGCGGCATAGTACTTTCTGTAAGATAATACTGCTCATCTATTACACCATCTTCTATAATACATCCAATCGAAGTTGGGACTCTGCGTGCGGGGATTCCTTCTACGGAATAGTATCTGCCGTTTACCATTAAACCTGTATTGTAAAATCGGCTTCTTTGAGAATCCGAAAGCTCTTGCATATCAAAAAATGCAAATTCATCAAGCCATCCCTCGGTATAGGTCTGACTATGTGAAGAAAGTGGAAATATCGGTGCGAAAAAGCCATCGCGCGTGACCTGCTTGTGTGCTCCCTTTAAGCCACGAATGCAAATATCGTCTGCTGCATTCCGAAATAGTTGCGTATCATTATGATATGCAAAGATAAAGGTGCGGCGACGTCGTTGCGGAAAGCCATAGTCGGCCGCATTTATAACTCGCCACTCGACTGCGTAGCCTTTTTCGTAAAAGCACCGAAGCATGATGGAAAAGTCGCGTCCTCGTTGCCATGCGGGTGAAACTATAAGGCGGTCTACATTCTCAAGCAACACATAGGCGGGGCGATGCTCGTAGAGAATCGAATCTATTTCCCACCATAAGATTCCCTTTTTTCCCTCGATACCTTGTGGATTTCTTTTTGCAATCGAGTAGTCTTGGCAGGGAAATCCTCCAACCAGAAGATCATGGGATGGAATTTGAGACTTGGCATTCTTTATATCAGCGCAGACATACTCTTTTTTTGCACCAAAATGTTTTACGTAGCATTCATAGGCAAATTGCTTTTTCATAGCTGGTTCCCACTGATTTGCCCAGACAGTCTGAAAGCGTGAGGATGCTTGTTCTAGTCCAAGACGAAACCCGCCTACTCCAGCAAAAAGCTCTACAACACGAATAGGCTTTTCCATACGACCACCTCAAAATACACAAAAACCAAGGCCCGCATAGCTGACCTTGGTTTTTGTTTATAAAATATTCAGCAATTGATTCCCCATTCGTGTGATGAGAGGAACGACCAATGCATTGCCCATAATAAAATACCGTTGTCTTTCGGGCATTCCCGTATCAGTCCAGCCCGTGTCGAATCCATTCATGCGTTCACATTCTTCAGGCATTAGGCGACGAAGCTTTTTCGTATGCGGGTCTTCGATAACATGGGAACTTCGGTTTTTTGTTCCCTCACTAGTAAGCATCGTGCGACCTGGTCTATCAAGGGGGTCCGGAAAAGCAATGGGACCTTCAGAGAATTTGTATGCAAAACCGGTTTTCGATACGCGGTCTATCGTTTTTGCGCCTTTCATGTATTCCCATTTGGGAAGTTCTTCAGAAGAAAGAAAGTATTTATCATCGATATCACCATCAACAACAATGGAACTCAATTTTTGCGCGGGCTCTCCATGTGGTGTCGTTTCTGCCGAAAAAACATGACCATCAAGCATTACACCGCTATTATAAAAGGTGGTCTTAAAACGTTTGGTAACTTCTACTGTATCTTTGAATTCATTCAAATCTGTGTATGTGATTTTTGTTTTGTCTGCTATTTCTTTTTCAAGAGGAAATGCGCTTGCAAAGAATCCTTTTTCTACAAGCCAATTCAAATCCGATTTTGAAATAGAATCCTTTAACAGCCTTTTATATTGTTTAGTCGTATTTTTAAAAGCGAAAATGAAAGTTCTCCTACGGCGCTGAACACAACCATACTCTGCTGCATTGATGACACGCCATTCAACACCGTAGCCCTCTTCCTGCAAGCATTTCAAAATGATGCCGAAATCCCTTCCGCGTTGCGCTGTCGGCGATTTTAGCAATCTATCAACATTTTCGAGTAAAACATACTTCGGATGGTGCCTTTGTATGATTCTGTGAATAGACCACCACAGGACTCCTTTTTTTCCCTCGATACCTTTTGCGCCAGTACTTGCTACGGAATAATCTTGGCAGGGAAAACCGCCGACCAGTAAATCATGCTTAGGCACTTGGTCAATAACAGTAGCGATATCTTCGTTAGAACAAAAAGACTTTTCGCCAAAATTCCGGGTGTAGCATTTGTAAGCCCATTGCCCGGCCTGACCGGGTTCCCATTGGTTTGCCCATACTGTTTGAAACCTAGAAGAGCTGCGTTCAAGACCGACTCTGAATCCCCCAACGCCAGCAAATAGCTCTACAACACGAATCGGAGCATCTGCAGCCACTTTTATAACACCTCGACTTATGATATAATTATAATTAAGTATACCATAATGCACGCAAAAGATCAAGCATTTTTGCAGCATTGTAAGTAACCTTGCACATTATACCAGAAAACAGCAAAAAGATCAAGTACTTTTTTCGGAGGTGTCAAAATGTCCAACACATACAAAACAAAAGAAGATGTACTAAGGCGTGCACAGGAGGCCGTTGGCAAGACTTTTGGCGAAATCGATAAGACAGGTCGGTTATCCACAGGAAAAGGTGCTGCCGGCAACGTTATCGAAGAGAGTTGGTTCGGATATCGTCCGAACAGTGACCCCACGCCGGATTTTGAAGAAGCAGGCGTAGAGCTGAAAGTGACTCCTTTTGAAAAAACTGCAAAAGGGATCCGTGCAAAGGAACGGCTTGTTTGTGATATGCTTAACTATATGGAAGAGTATAAGGTTCCTTTTGAGCAGAGTGCATTTTGGAAAAAATGTGCTTGTATGCTTTTGATGCCCTATCAATATGAAACTGGTGTAGATAAAAGGGATTTGCGTATCGCGGATGCGTTTATCTTTGATTTCCCGGAAGAGGATCTTCAGGTCATTCGCAATGACTGGAAGATATTGATGGACAAAATCAAGTCTGGTCATGCGCATGAAATCAGCGAGGGCGACACGATGTATTTAGCGGCTTGTCCAAAAGGAAGAAACGCAAAGGATACTCGCCAGCAGCCATTCAGTGATATCCCAGCAATGAAGAGGGCATATTCTCTAAAGCAAAGTTATATGACTCAGATGCTACGAGAACGCGTTTTCGGTGGCGCACCCAATGAACACATTATTCGTGACCCGGAATCTCTCCGTGAAAACACATTTGAAGCTCAAATCAGTAAAATAGTGAAGCCTTATTTGGGGATGAGTAGAACTGATTTACTGCGGAAATTCAATGTATCTCCTAATGCCAAAAATGCAAACGCATTATTGTTTGCAGCGATGTTGGGGATAAAGGGAAATGTTGCTCATACAGACGAATTTCGTAAGGCATCCATCGTTCCCAAAACGATCATGGTTAGCTCAAATGGAAAAATAAAAGAGAGTATGTCGTTTCCAGCAATCGACTTCTGTGCTATTGTCAATGAAGAATGGGAAACATCTACTCTGTATGAGCAGTTGGCACCGACTAAGTTTCTATTCATCATTTTCAAGAAGACGCCGGATGGTGATAGTGCTTTCCAACGTATCCAATTTTGGAATATCCCAGTTGAAGACTTGGAAGAAGTCCATGATGTTTGGCAAAAGACAGTAAATACACTTCGCAGAGGCGTTCGTATCATTAAAGACGATAAAGGATACTGTCATAGCGACTTGCCAAAAAAGTCGGAGAATAGAGTGTCCCATGTTCGTCCTCATGGACAGAATGCAAGTGATGTGGCGCAGTTGCCCGATGGCGGTTATATGACTAAGCAATGCTTTTGGCTGAACAATACGTACATCGAAAAAGTGACTCATTCGGAGGATTTGTAAATGGCAGGATATCTTTTTTTACTTGGCGAAATAAAGGATGCCAACGATAAGGTGATAAAAAACGCAAATGCCATATATAACGAGGTTTTCTCGACGGGGACATATAGCACACGAATGCATTTGGAGAACACCTTGAAAGCCGGAAATTGGTCCCAATCAAGGGCTAAACAATCCACTTTCACAGACTATTTGGGAATGAAGGAAAACGATTATGTTTTCTTTTTCTTTGACCGTGAGATACACGGAATGGGGAAACTTGTAAATATTGGAGAAGATTGCAAATACTGGGGCTATATCGGCGCAAACAAACCAGAAGCTTATTCTGAAAATCAAATTGAAAATGTAAAACTCTTCCCCGAAATCACACCGGACAACCGATGCGTATGCTTCTTTAAACCTGTACTAGAAACGTATAATTCATCAGTAGATATGGATGAGGCTCTCACATCGTATCCAAATGCATTCAAGGCGTTGCGCGTCATTGATGGGCGCTCATTTATCAAAATGGACGATGAAGAATCCTTCGCGTTAGCAGCGTTGATTAGGAGACGGACGAACTCCTCAAAAACGATAGCCTTTGAGAATCAAATTCATCGTATAGTATATGAAAAAGTATCGAAAGAAAACCAGTATTTTCTAACAGCAAAGTCGATTTTGCAAACATATCCAATAGTGAATAAAGATGGAATATGTAGTGAACAAATGGTAGAGGCCGCTGCAATAGAAAGACTTTCTAAAGAAAATCGTCTTATAAAGGACACCGATTGTTTGCAACGATGGGACTATGTATGTCATCAGGTATCTGCATCTCCATTCAAACCTATCAAATATATGGAGTGGATTGATATTTTCGGGTATCGAAAATCCGCATGGGATGAAGAAATCGGTATCCCTGTCCCTTTTAGCATTGATAAATATCTTGTGGTTGAAATTAAAAAAGATTACCTTAGGGAAAAAGATGCCGCTGCAGTTACACAGGTGATGAAATATGTCGACTGGGTCACAAGAAAATATGCGAATAATATCTATCCCATGGTGACAGCCTATATCATTGCAAATGGGTTTGATGAAGATTTTAAAAGGAGTTGTCGGGAGACGGGCATCAGAAATTATAATTTAGGTTATCGAAACTCTCAGCCCCAAACGTGGATGGATATAAAACTTATCAAATACTCTTTTGATGGCCAAGAAATATCTTTTGTGGAAGTTCCAAACGTGTAAGATATGAAACATCCAAAATCATATGATACAACGCCGGAAATATCGAGGCGTATGTCTCGTGTACATTTAAAACAAGGAAAGGCGGAAACTTTGTTAGCCAAAGCCCTTTGGCATAAAGGTCTTCGCTATAAACGTAATGACAAATCTTTGCCTGGGTCTCCTGATATTGCTATTCAAAAATATCATATTGCAATATTTATTGACGGCGAGTTTTGGCATGGACAAAATTGGGATGAACGCAAGAAAAAGCTCAAGCACAATCGAGAGTATTGGGTAGAAAAAATTGAAGAGAATATCACCCGCGATATAAGAAACGATAAGGACTTGCAAGCACGGGACTGGGTGCCGGTTCATTTCTGGGAAAAGGAGGTCTTAAAGAATCTTGATAGTTGTATCGCTAGTATCGAAGAAATAGTTGAAGTTCAACGAGAGCTTTTGATAGATGGAAAAGAAATCGAGCTATATGACCAAGGTGACGAAATCGTTGAATATGGATTAAGCAATTATTAATGCCGACAAAATTGGTTGCAAAGATATAGCATAATTTGAGGGATTGCTAGGTGTGACTTTGTAGTTCCATTTAGGGAATCTGACTTCAACAGGGCCACATAATCTTCCACTCAAAATACTCAGCCTGCGTGATCTCTCCCGCATACAACTTCTTCTGAACCGCAGCCCAATCCTTTAGAAAATCATCCAGAATCGTATCATCGAACCACATGGCCACCGGGGAGCGTGGCGGCCAGCTATCGTTGTCATCATAGTGCAGCGCAAGGTTTGGGTTGGCATTGTACCGTGCTGTGCCGCGCTCGGTGGGCACCAGCTTGATAACGCCGGGCTGCTCCTCGTCCAGCCAGAAAAGCTGCTCCAGAATATCATTCGCCGGACCGTTTCCGCCATCGGAAAGTGCCAACGGGGAAACACGCAAAGCCTCTGCTATCTGATTTAGCAGGGGCTTTTTTGGTACACGGTAACCCATTTCGTACTGCGCAATGCGGTTTGCGCTGAGGTCGACCAACTCGCCCAACTCTTTCTGGGTCATGCGGCGGTGCTGGCGGATGCGCTTGATTTTCTCTCCGATGTTCATTTCGTTCACTCACTTTGAAGGATTTTCCTTATTGTACCACACCATAACATAAAAGCGCAAGAAAAAAGTAACAATTTTGCGAAAACTATTGACATTCGCATAAAAGCGCAGTATCCTATATTCACATCGCAAATATGCGAAAGTAAAAACTCAAGGATGGTGATCGAATGGATTGTAAAGAAATCAGAGAAATGTACAAGCTCATGTTTGCGGAGTACCCCGACATTGTAACGGTCAAGGATCTGCAAGCCATGCTGGGCATCAGCCGCCACGCGGCGTATGACCTGCTGGGGGAGGGCGAAATCAGCTGCATCTGGCTGGCAAACGCTTACAAAATCCCCAAAATCAATGTGATCAATTATGTTCTGAAAAGTCCGTGCGGTCAGACCCGCGTGAGCGCGTAGGAGCTGCCTTGATTTTGGCAAGAGCACCTCCCCGTCTCAAATAGATTCGGCACCTTGAAAACTGCATATCCGACAAGCAAGGTACATTCACCACATTGCCGTCAACTTACGAGTACGGCAGCGCAGACAGAGTACGCGCTATGACTGCCACAGGGCACGAGCGATTCAATCTCTGGTAAACACTCCGTGGCGGAGTGGAGCGCAATGACAGATGTGGTCATAAAGATACTTCCGTCCAGTCACAGTTCACACAATGAGGGCGGCAGGCAGAGAACCTGGCTGGGGTAAAAATACCCATGATGCCGTTGCAGCCGAACGGCAGCCTTGCAAGTCGTCCCCGCAGCTGGGGCAAGGTGGGCAAATGCAGCTGTAAATCGAAATGTTATCCCGAAAGTGTACCGAACGGATTCACTTTTTCCAGCCCAGTAAAAGTAGTGAATCAGAACAGTATACTTTCGGAAAATTTATTGGGAGTGAATCAGATTTGATTCACAATTCAGAGGGAAAGGTGTAAAAGTGAATCAGTTCTGATTCACTCGCAGTAACCGCCCAAATCCGCCCGGTGTGGGGCAGATGCCACACGCAGCACACGGATACGAAGCAGCCAGAACGCCCGCCGTTTGGCGCACTTGTGGGGGTGTGGGGCAGCGTGAGCCGTACAACTTAACACTAGAGAGTAAAACTTACTACACACAAAACGACGATAGTATGAGATAATAGATATATACCAAACAAGAAAGGATGATGCAAATGACTTTTACAAAACTTCCAAAGGCAATCTCCGCAGAAGAACTGCTCTCCACGCCGCTGCCGCCGGTCAAGTGGATCATTCCCGGTCTGCTCCCAGCCGGTCTTGCACTGTTTGCTGGCCCAAGCAAGGCGGGCAAAAGCTGGTTGACCTTGTGGCTGTGTTTGCAGATCGCGCAGGGCAATCCTGTCTGGGATCGAGAAATAGAGCCACGCACCGTGATTTATTTTTCGCTGGAAGATACATTTAATCGTTTGCAAAACCGCATTTTTCAGCTTATCGACGGCGGAGATGCCCCAGAGCGTCTGATTCTCCAAACGGAATGTCCGAGTATTGGGCAGGGCTTAGAGGAACAGGTAGAATCTTTGATTCATACATACTGCGATGTTGGCTTGATTGTTATCGATACACTTCAAAAAGTGCGTGTGAGCGATGGAAACGGCGGGATGTATGCAAACGACTATAAAGAAGCGGGGGCATTGAAAAAGATTGCCGACAAGTATGGCATCTGCATATTGCTGATTCACCACTTGCGCAAGCAAACTGCAACCGACCCATTTGACCAGATTTCAGGCTCCACAGGTCTTATGGGTGTGGCAGATACCAGCTGGGTTATGCAGCGCAAGCGAATGAGCCAGACTGCTGACATTTTGCTTACCGGACGCGATATGGACGACAGGACGCTGCATTTGCGTGAGGAAAACTGCGTCTGGACTTTGGAAGATGAAGAAACCGCAGAGGAACGAGAAATCAAGGCTGTGCCGGACTACTTGTGGAAAGCGGCTGAGTACATCGAAGGTGTCGGAAACTGGCAGGGAACGGCATCTGAGTTGCTTGCAGCGGCAGGTATTGAAAATGCCAAACCGAACCAGTTCACCTACAACATGGCGAAGTATTTCGATAAAGTGTTCGAGCCGAAAGGGATTCACTATAAAACCCATCGAAAAAACAAGGTTCGCCTTTTGAACTTCTATGGTGACGATGGTGACGGTGGTGACGATGATATTGACATAACTCAATTATCGGGGTGGGGTATCCCAGAAAGACCGTCACCATCGTCACCATCGTCACTCGGAGCGCTTGAGGGAAGCAAGCATGGGCGAAGTGTTGCCGCAGGGCAACCCGCCGAAAAGCCTACGGGGACAGCCCCGAACCCCTGTGAGGCTGCTGGCGCATGAGAAAGCGCAGCGTTGGAATCAATGTCCGCGTCAGCGTCACAGAAAAACGAAAAATGACGCTGATGGCAAAACGGTGCGGGCTATCTCTCTCGGAATACTTACGCCAGCGGGCGCTGGGATATGAACCGGGTGGGCACCCGCCCAAGGAGGTATTTGATGTGTTGGATAAACTGGATGAAATTGCAGAGAACTGTTCTGCACGGGAAGGGGCAGCCATCAACGCCCAGACTGACCGCTTGAGGGACCTGCTCATTGGCGGTAACTAAGATCTGGACGATCAAGGACAGCTTACAGCGCGTCCTTGATTACGCAGCCAATCCGGACAAGACCGAGTACGATGCCCTTGCCCAGACACTGCACTACGCAGAGAACGATGCCAAGACCAAGCTGAATGAGAGCGCCCAGCTCGTCACCGGCATCCATTGCAGGGCAGACCATGTGTGGGAAGATATGCGGGCTGTACAGGAACGCTTTGGGAAAACAGACGGCGTGGTGGCGCTCCACGCCTACCAAAGCTTCCGCGAGGGTGAGGTCACCCCGGAGCAATGCCATGAGATCGGCGTGGCACTGGCCCGCAAGGTCTGGGGCAAGCGCTTTCAGGTGCTGGTCGCCACTCACATGAATACGAATAACCTGCATAACCACTTCGTTATCAATTCCGTATCGTATGTGGACGGCAAGAAGTACGAGCAGCGCCGCAGCCAGTATGCCGAGTTCCGGGCAGCATCCGACAAGCTGTGCCGTGAGTACGGCTTGTCGGTGGTGGAGCAGCCCAAAGCCAAGGAACCGGCACGGTACGCCCGGATGCGCGAAGCCATCGACCAAGCCTGTGAGGATGCCAGCACTGCCGAGGACTTCCACAGGGCGCTGTATCGGCAAGGGTATATTTTCGGCAGTGACCCTAACCGCAGGTACGCAACCATCCGGGCGCGGGATGGCGGACGAGCCGTGCGACTTTATCGGCTGGGAGAAGAATATAATCTTGCGGCCATAGATGACAGACTGCGCGGAAATTATCTGTTGTATGGACCAAGGCTGTATGAGCTGAAACATCCACCCCGGCAGTATACGCCGAAACGGTATCGCCCCAAGGATACCTATGCAGGAAAAGGCATTCTAGAAATTTTCCTTGATGTGTTCTTTGGTGAATCTCAGATGCACCGCTTGTATCTGTACTACTGTTATCAGTTAGGCATCCTGCCCAAGAAACAGCAACCGCGTATCAACCGCCCGGAACTGGAGCGCATCTGGAAAGATACCGAGAAAATTCTTGCAGAACACGCTTTTGTCCACGACCACAAGTTCCCGTCTTTACAGGCAATCGTGGACTACCGCAAGGGTTTGTCCCAGCAGATGGAAACCCTTGCCGCGCAGCGGGCGGAAGTCGTTAAGCAGATGCGCCGTAAGGATGCACCGCCGGAACTGGCAGACCGCCGTGCAGTGCTTACCTGTAAGATTGCTGAACTCCGCAAAGAGGACAAGATTGCAGAGGGAGCCATCAAGCGTATTCAACGCACACGCGAATCCAACCATATTGACCGGGAAAACAGGATGCCGCTGCATCCCAGACCACGCCGCCGCAGACGGGAACGGGAGCGCGAATGATGTCAGTTTGCACCCAATGTGCAGGATGGTTCTTGTGCAATTCTGTGAATAGCTTTCCGGCAGGATTGATGGTATCGTTGTACCGAACCCAAAATGCAGCAACTTGAAAAAAAGGAGAGATGCCTATGGTAGCAGGACGCTTACAGGAGAAAAACGGATTTTATTACATCGTGCTGAGTTACACGGACTCGGCGGGCAAACGCCGTCAGCCGTGGATCGGCACAGGGCTGCCCGTCAAGGGCAACAAAAAACGCGCCGAAAAAATGCTGGCGGATACGCGAAAGGATTTCACGATTCCCAAGGGTCAGGTGTCCGAACTCAGCCCCGATATGGCATTCAGCGACTATATGCGGTACTGGCTGAAAATGATGCGCACAGCCGTAACGGAAACTACTTACTCGTCCTATTGCTTCAATGTGGAAAAGCACATCATTCCCTACTTTGAACCGCTGGGCGTAACGCTGGCAGGGTTACAGCCGCGCCAGATTCAGAGCTTTTATCTGCACGAAGCGGAAACGCTGAAAAATACATCTATCCTGCGATTCCACGCCAATCTGCACAAGGCGCTGAAATACGCCGTGCGCATCGACCTGATCACCAGCAACCCGGTGGACAAGGTGGACCGCCCAAAGCCGCAGGCGTTCATGGCAAGCTATTACAGCGCCGAGGAAATGGAAAAGCTCTTTGAAGCCGCCCAGGGGCATAAGCTGGAACTTATCATCCAGCTTGCAGCCTTTTACGGACTGCGCCGTGCCGAGGTGATGGGCTTGCGGTGGGAGGCCATCGACTTTGAAGCCAAGACGCTGACCATACGGCATATCGTGACCAGTACCCGCATCGATGGCAAGAAGATTTTAGTGGAGGCTGACCGCGCCAAAACGAAATCCAGTCTGCGCACCTTGCCGCTGGTAGACCCGATTGCGGAGCGCTTAAAAGCCGTCAAAGAGCAGCAGGAATACAACCAAAAAATCTGCGGCAACTGCTATAATCAAGAGTACCTTGGCTATGTATTTGTGGATGCAATGGGCAACCTGATCCAGCCGGATTCCGTGACGACAGGCTTTCCACAGTTGCTGAAAGAGAATGGTCTGCGCAGGATTCGCTTCCACGACTTGCGCCACTCCTGCGCCAGCCTATTGCTGAAAGAGGGCGTGCCGATGAAGCAGATTCAAGAGTGGTTGGGCCACAGCGATATTTCCACCACAGCCAACATTTACGCACATCTGGATTCGCAGTCTAAGAACCTGAGCGCCCGGACGATGGCAAACACGCTGACACTGCCGAAAGCGCAGCCCATAAAGAAGTGGTAATTTGAACAGCGGCGGCATCTGAGGAATCAGGTGCCGCCTTTTTGCTGTCAATTTGTACCCAAGCTGCGGGAAGAATCTTGTGTAGTTCTGTGAATAGCTATTTGCCGCGATTGCTGGTATGATTTGTACCGAACCCGAAAATCACTACTTGAAAATAAAGGGGAGATGCCTATAAGAAAACACCGGAATTTTGCAAAGCGGCAATAAAAAAACACTACCCAATGTGAAATTGAGTAGTGATACTTGGCGCAGACGGTGGGATTCTCCCGCGCCCTTGCAACAGTCCGCAGGACTGTTGCAGCCCGGCGGGACGCAAAGCGCCGGGCACGGGCTGTTCGAATCCCACCTTGCAACCCTTGCATAGTTTGCCGCAAAAATAAAAGACAGCACCCCGCAGGGTGCTGTCTTTGGCGCAGACGGTGGGATTCGAACCCACGTGGCATTGCTGCCAAATTGATTTCGAGTCAATCTCGTTACGACCGCTTCGATACGTCTGCTTATTTAGTTTTTATCGCACCGCCCCGCATAGCGTTTGGAAAAATGCGAGATTTCGATGCAAGATAACGATGAAAGGTTGGGTACGCGACACCCGATAAAGCCCGTCGTTATGGGATTTCCTGCGGACAAGGTGACCTGCCGGATGCAAACTTTCGAGTCAATCTCGTTACGACCGCTTCGATACGTCTGCTTATTTAGTTTTTATCGCACCGCCCCGCATAGCGTTTGGAAAAATGCGAGATTTCGATGCAAGATAACGATGAAAAGTTGGGTACGCGACACCCGATAAAGCCCGCCGTTATGGGATTTCCTGCGGACAAGGTGACCTGCCGGATGCAAACTTTCGAGTGCGACCCCTTCGACCTCTTGGGTAATGCTCCTTATAGTAATCCCCCAAAATCTTCTCCGGAAAAAGGAGAGAAAAGTAGGAGAGAACAGCAAATATTTAATTGTAGAAAATAGTGGTTTTTTGACGATGGGTCGTTAGAAAATCATCGGCAACTTTCAAAATTCCTGCTTAATTTCGAGTGTTCCCTCTTACGACCTCTTGGGGAATGCTCCATGCTCTGGATTCCTGCCGGATACTAAATTAGTATAGCAAAAATGCCGTCCCGCGTCAAGATGCGGGGCGGCATAATTCCTGTATACTGGGGGATATCTCATGTACATCAGAACAAATGCTGTTTCTGCACCGGGCCGGGGGCAAAGGGGGTATCCTCGTGGTGGCGCACCACGGTCACCTCACGAGTCTTTTCCTCCACATGGCCGTTGGCTTTGGGCACACTGTAAAAGCTGCGGGTAATGTTATAATAGCCACGCATGTGCTGCACCAGGTATTCGGCCACAGCGGGCAGGCAGTCGGTATCCTCAATGTTTTCATAGTTATAGTCTGCGTACAAAAATGCCGTGTGCTCCCCCTTGCAGACCAGCGTGATTCCCGCTTCGTTCAGATGCAGTTCATCCACAGCGCACTGCTTCAGGCCGCTCAGGCCGCTTTCGCTGGCAAGTTGGGTGGCGCGGCGGCGCATAGCCAATGGAACGGACTGCGGGTCCAGCGCTTCGTTGCCGCGCTGGCCGATCTCCAGCAGGATGTCCCGCATCATGCGGCTTTCCAGCAGCGGGCGGATCTTTTCCTTCGCGCGGGCTTCCTCGGTTTTTGCCTGAATTTTTTGCAGCAGTCCCATTCTTTTTCCTCACTAAACACATATCATTGCCCCGCGCACATCCGCATCGGCATCAGGGGCATCTTACTTTTTCATCGTGTAACTAATATTATATTATAGCATACCTTTTCATCCTGTGCCAGCGTGGAAGATAACTTTTACACCAAATTCATTCTGGTAAATCTTTTTAGCTGTGTGCTTTTTTGTATTCAGCTTTCATTCTTTTTCTCCGTCAAAAGCACAAATTTAATCCCCGTTTTTTGTCTATTTTACTCTTTGCCTCATGCCATTCATTCTTATTTTTCTTTTCTCCGCTCTTTCCCGTTGCACCCTGCCAGTTTCTGCATTATACTGATAAAAAAGTGCGCCGGCAGGTTTCCCCCGCCGGCAGCCGGACAGGAGTGCGGCCTATGAACATTACCGCGTTTGCCCAATATGCCGGGGTATCCAAGGCAGCAGTCAGCCGCTATTTTAACGGCGGGTACTTAAGCGCCGAAAAGCGCGCCCAGATTGCCGCTGCGGTGGAAGCCACCGGCTACCGCCCCAGTATGCAGGCCCAGATGCTGCGCACCCGCCGCACGCGGCAGATTGGGGTGATCATGCCGCGGCTGAGCAGCGAAAGCTGCGCCCGCATGGTGGAGGGCATCAGCCGGGTACTGGACGACCAGAACTACCAGCTGCTGCTGATCAACACCGCCAACGACAACACCCGCGAAGTGCGCGCGCTGGATACCCTGCGGCATGATACGGTGGACGGCATTATCCTGATTGCCACCATGTTTACCCCGGAACACCATGCGGTGCTGCAAAGCCTGCATGTGCCGGTGGTAATCGTGGGGCAGCAGTATCCCGGGTTCAGCTGCGTGTTCCACGATGATTTCGGCGCGGCGCAGGCAGCCACCGCCCACATGCTGCAAAAGGGGCGGCGCAAGCCGGGCTACCTGGGCGTGACCCTGCTGGACAAAGCCGTCGGCCTTGCCCGGCGCGAAGGCTTTGACAGTGCGCTGCGGGATGCAGGTCTCGTGCCCCAGCCGCAGCGAATGAGCATTGCCAAGTTCAACATGGAATCCGGCTACCACCAGGCGGAGCAACTGTTTGGCCGTGCGCCGGGGCTGGACTGCCTGTTCTGCGCGACCGACTCCATCGCCCTGGGTGCGCTGCAATACTGCCGCAGCCACAGTCTGCGGGTGCCGGAGGACATCATGATTGCCGCTGTGGGCGACAATCGCATTGGCCGCGTTGCCTATGTGCCGCTGACCAGCGCCCATCTGCATTACCGCACCGCCGGGGACAAAGCCGCCCGCCTGCTGCTGGACATGCTGGCGGACCCCCATGCCGAGCCGCAGAGGATCAAGCTGGATTATGAGTTAAAATGCCGGGCCTCCACCGGGGATGACAACTCGGATGAAAATGTCTGGTCGCTATAACAGGCATCCTTTGCGCCACACTTCCCTGCATCACTGCGGGGAAGTTTTTGTTTTGTGCACCCTTTCCATACAGTCCCCTGTTTTTTGTGCATTTTACCAAAGAACGGTGTGAAACTGTGTGAAATCGATAACAGAATCTTTGCAAGTTGGGTCGTTTGGTCAATAGAAAAAGCACTCACCTTCGTATATAATAAAGCTATCAAATGAAACAGGCCCCGGAACCTCCTACCGGGCCAACAGATAAAAGAAGGAGCGTGCAACATGGATTACAAGAAAGCAGCCCAGCAGGTACTGGACAACATCGGCGGTGCTTCCAACATTGTATCGGCCGCACACTGCGCAACCCGCCTGCGCCTGGTGATTGCGGATAATTCCAAGGTGAACAAAAAAGAGCTTGAAAATGCTGAGGGCGCCAAGGGCGTATTTGAAGCCCAGGGCCAGCTGCAAATCATCTTCGGCACCGGCATTGTGAACAAGGTGTATGACGAGTTCACCGCCCTGGCCGGAATCACCGGTGCCAGCAAGGAGGAAGTCAAACAGGCTGCCGCTTCCAAAGCGCCGTGGTACCAGCGGGCCATCAAGACGCTGGGCGATATCTTTGTTCCCATCATCCCGGCCATCGTGGCTTCCGGCTTTTTGATGGGCATTATGGAAGCGCTGAACTTTATGGTCAACAACGGCTTCCTGAACATTGATACCAGCGGTTCCATCTATGTGTTTGCCCAGCTGTTCTCCAACACGGCGTACACCTTCCTGCCTATCCTGATCGCCTTCTCCGCCGCAAAGGTGTTTGGTGGCAACCAGTTCCTGGGTGCTGTCATCGGCATGATCATGATTCACCCCAACCTGCAGAACGCCTGGACCGTTGCTTCTGAGGGCGTGCAGACCTACCAGTCGGTGTTTGGCGGGCTGTACAAAATTCCGCTGGTCGGCTACCAGGGCCACGTTATCCCCGTTATCATTGCCGTGTGGCTGATGTGCCAGATTGAAAAGCGGCTGCACAAAGTTGTGCCCGCCATGATCGACCTGTTTGTTACCCCGCTGGTCTCCGTTTTTGTTACCGGTTATCTCACCCTCGCTGTCATCGGCCCAATCTTCACCACGCTGGAGGACGGCATCATCAACGGCGTTCAGACTTTAATTCAGCTGCCGTTCGGCATCGGTTCCTTCATCATGGGCGGTTTGTACGCCGTCACCGTTGTGGCCGGTATCCACCATATGTACACCCTGATCGACCTTGGCCAGCTGGCCAAGTTTGGCTTCACCTACTGGCTGCCCCTGGCCAGTGCCGCCAACGTTGCCCAGGGCGGTGCCGCTTTTGCCGTTGCCCTCAAGAGCAAGAACGCCAAAGTTAAGTCTATGGCCCTGCCCTCCGCCCTTTCTGCCTGCATGGGCATTACTGAGCCCGCCATCTTCGGTGTCAACCTGCGCTACTTTAAGCCCTTTATCGGCGGTCTGGTCGGCGGTGCCTGCGGCGCTTTGTATGCCAGCGTGACCGGCCTTGGTGCCACCGGCACCGGCGTGACCGGCATCTTCGGCATCCTGCTGCATCTGCACATGCCGCTGCAGTACCTCATCATGATGGCAATTTCCTTCGGCGTTTCCTTCGCTGTGACCTGGGTGATCTGGACCCCCGAAGCCGAGGAAGCCAAAGCCTGATGTTTTCCCCTCTCAATCAATAAGGAGCTACCTGTTATGAATGCCTTGCAGCGTGATTTGAAGCGTCTTGTCCCCATGGTGGAAGCCGCCGGGGCCGCCCGCGCGGCGGCGGATTCCCACCGGCAAAAGCTGCATGTTCAGCCCCCTGTGGGCTGGCTGAACGACCCCAACGGGCTGTGCCAGATCGGCGATGAATACCATGTGTTTTATCAGTACGGCCCGTTTGACCCCACGGGAGGGGTCAAGCACTGGGGGCACGTGCGCAGCCGCGATTTGTTCCACTGGGAACGCCTGCCCGTAATGCTGTACCCGGACGAACCGTTTGACTGCCATGGCGTTTATTCCGGCTCCGCTCTGGTGGAGGACGGCATGCTGTATCTGTACTATACCGGCAATGTCAAGCACCCCGGCGAATATGACTACATCAAGCAGGGGCGCGGGCACAATGTCTGCCTTGCCACCAGCCGCGATGCCATCCATCTGGACAACAAGCGCTGCCTGATGTACAACCAGGATTATCCCGCCGGGCTGACCTGCCATGTGCGCGATCCCAAAGTGTTTGCACTGGATGGGCGCTACTATATGGTGCTGGGTGCCCGAACACTGGACGACCACGGCGAAGTGCTGGTATTTGAAAGCGCCGACAAGCTGCACTGGAACCACATCAACACCATCACTACCCCCAAAGCCTTTGGCTACATGTGGGAATGTCCCGACTTGTTTGAGCTGGACGGCCAGTGGTTTTTGGCGGTATCGCCCCAGGGCATTGCCTGCCAGAACGTGTACGGCTGCGGTTACTTTGCCCTGCAGGGTGACTGGCGCACCGATTGCACATTGAGCGAATTTCACGCCCTGGACGATGGCTTTGACTATTACGCGCCCCAAAGCTTTGCCGCCGCGGATGGCCGCCGCATCCAGTTTGGCTGGATGGGCATGCCGGATGCCGATTACACCAACCCCACCGTGGAATATGGCTGGCAACACTGCCTGACCCTGCCCCGCGTGTTGACCCAGGACGGCAATGGCTGCCTGCTGCAAGCCCCTGCCGCCGAGCTGAACGCCCTGCGCGGCGAAGCCCGCCAGCCGACAGACGGCGAAACGGTTGAAACGGACCCCTGCTTTGACCTGACCGCCTCCCCCGCCGGGAATTTTGTCCTGACCATTGCTAACGGCCTGACCCTGACTTACACCGAAGCGGACCGCACCTGTACCCTGCGCTTTACCGATGCAGCGATTGCCGCCGGGCGCACCGAGCGCAAGGCTGTGCTGGATGCCCCCTGCCGCAGCCTGCGTGTTGTGGGGGATGCTTCCTCGCTGGAAATATTCCTGAACGACGGTGCCGCGGTGCTTTCCACTCGGTATTACCCGGCAGCGGGCAAGGTTGCCGTGCAGCTTTGCGGCGCAGGCAGCACCCTGTATTCCCTTTCGATTTAACGGAGGACATTCCATGGCACATGATACCTTGTATGCGATCGGCGAAGCGCTGATCGATATGATTCCGTCCAAAACCGGCTGTTCCTTTGCCAAGGTTCCCTCTTTCAGTCCCCGTGTGGGCGGCGCGCCCGCCAACGTGTGCGGTGCTTATGCCCGCCTGGGTGGGGATTCTGCCCTGCTGACCCAGCTGGGAGATGACCCGTTCGGCCACAAGATCATTGATGAACTGGCTGCCTGCGGCATTGATACCAGCCACATCTGTTTGACGGACAAAGCCAACACCGCCCTGGCCTTTGTTTCGCTGGAAGCGGACGGCAACCGGACGTTCAGTTTTTACCGCAAGCCCTCAGCCGATTTGCTGTACGCCCCGGAGCAGGTGGATACCAGCCTGTTTGCCAACGCCTATGCCCTGCATTTTTGCAGCGTTGCCCTGGTGGAAAGCCCCATGCGGGAAGCCCACAAAACTGCCATTGCCGCAGCCCGCAGCGCCGGGACTATCATTGACTTTGACCCCAATCTGCGCTTTCCGCTGTGGCCGGACCGTGATGCTTTGCGCCGCACGGTGCTGGAGTTCCTGCCGCTGGCCGATGTGGTCAAAATCTCGGACGAAGAGCTGGAATTTCTGACCGGCACCAGTGATATTGAAGCCGCCCTGCCCAGCCTGTTTGTGGGCCATGTACAGCTGGTGCTCTACACCTGCGGCAGCGCCGGTGCCCACGCTTACACCCGCACCGCCCACGGCTTTTCCGCCAGCAAGCCGGTAAAGGCCGTGGATACCACCGGCGCCGGGGACGGGTTCATCGGCTCGTTCTTGTGGCAGCTGCACAAAAACGGGATGGACCGCGCCGCCCTGCCTGCTCTGCAGGCGGACCAGCTGAACCAGTGGCTGGATTTTTCCAACCGGTTCTGCGGTTACAGTGTGCAGCGCTACGGTGCCATTGACAGCTACCCCACCATCGACCAGCTGTAACTTTCTGCCATTCTCTGCTATTTCATCATAAAGCAGCCGCCCGGTACAGGATTTGTACCGGGCGGTTGCTTTACGGTATAGATTTTTCTTTTCTATATATAGGCATAGCTTTCTTTCGCAACAACCATACTATCACCTCCTATACAAGTCTTAGGATTATAAACTTCAACGTTGCTTCATCCGCAACATTTATTCATCAATTTCAGATTCCAAGCTCTTAAGTGTATGTCCATCAGCATCCTTCCAGCTTGTCAGTCCATTCGCACTCTTGCCAATCACAAACTTTGCAGCACAGGAAGGACTTGTAAACAGCAAATTCTCTATCAGTTTCCCGTCAGCATCAAGAGCAGTCTTCTTTCTTTTTTCTTTGATAACTTCCGGAATCGTATCATCGTCCGATGGAGAGATGTGGCTTCCCGCCAAAACCACAAATCCTTCTGCAGTCTGCATTCCAACGGCTTCGACCGTACCGATTGTTTTAATGGTTCTTTTCAGATACAACTTCCCGATACCATCCGCCTGTTTTTCTTCAACTTCCGTTTTTACTTCAACTGGCTTGGTAATAGGTTCAAACAGCTTATGTCCCAAGGTTCCCATGATTACTTTTGCATAATCAATGAACTCCTCCAGTTCGCATTCTTTTTCTTCTGTAATATTACCCGGCGTAGGATCATTTCCATTTTTGACCTCATAGCGATTCGCTTGCAGTGCCAAATTACAGAAACGGTTTTCGAGATAGCTTATCTCAGTGGGTCCAAATGAATTATTGGATGTGGTAAATACGATGGCTTCTGTCCAGTAATCTTTTTCTGGATTTCTCTTATGCTCCTGCAGGCGATTCAGAATACCTTCACCGTTTTTCCTTGCTCCAGCCTGTCCAATATAAACAACACCTTTTCCAGTGGTGTCTGAAGTACCAAAGAGGAAATAAACACCACTCTGTTTTAAATCCTCTCGTTCCTTGCAGCGGTCAAGCTCTGTCCGAGGAATTTTATATGCAATACCTGTCCAATTCGCCAGTGTACATTTTATTCTGCCACCGGCCTCACCATCCATCAGAAACAGATTTATACTTTTGCCTCGCATCACTGTATCCTCCTCGCCTTATATTTCCCTTTTCACATAGGTCAGTTCTACATCATAACCAAGCTTTTCTAACATCTGCAAAAATGTGTTATTTACAATTCCGTCTTTCTTCTTTATCAGGCGATTTACATAGGACGGCGTGGTTCCAACTTCTTCAGCCAGCTTTGCCTGCGTGGTCGCAGCTTCTATACATTTTACCTTTACATCGATCTCTATATTATTTTTCAGCATACTTCCGCCTTATCTGTTTGAAATATATTTCACTGTAAGTGTAATTTATTATATCCCAAGAATCGAGTTTTTTCAATCGCTTAGAGCTATTCCGTTTATTCATATTATTACAAAGTTATTTCCAAAAGCAATAAATAAATTACAACCAAAATAAGTTCCCCTCAAATACATCAGAATACCCCCTCTATAATTCAACCGTTTCATTTATCTTAGCAACAAAATGAGGCGTATCCATATATCGTGGATACGCCTCATTTTGTTTATTCTATTATCTTTATACGTTTTACAGATGCAGCACGCGGTCCTTGATTTCGGCGGTGCGGCCCTGGTTCCAGAACTGGGTACCAATGTAGCCGCAGGTGCGGCGGGCAACGTTCAGCTTGCTCTGGTCGCGGTTATGGCAGTGCGGGCACTCCCACACCAGCTTGCCGTCGTCCTCCACGATCTTGATCTCGCCGTCATAGCCGCACACCTGGCAGTAGTCGCTCTTGGTGTTCAGCTCTGCGTACATGATGTTATCATAGATGAACTGCATCACTTTGATGACAGCTTCCAGGTTATCCTGCATATTGGGCACTTCCACATAGCTGATGGCGCCGCCCGGAGACAGGCGCTGGAACTCGCTTTCAAACTTCAGCTTGGTGAACGCATCGATCTGCTCGGTCACATGCACATGGTAGCTGTTGGTGATATAGTTGCGGTCCGTAATGCCCGGCACAATGCCAAACCGCTTTTGCAGGCACTTGGCAAACTTGTAGGTGGTGGATTCCAGCGGGGTGCCGTACAGCGAGTAATCAATATTTTCAGCGTTTTTCCACTCGTTGCACTTATCGTTCATGTGCTGCATCACACTCAGGGCAAAGGGCTTTGCGGCGGGATCGGTATGGCTCTTGCCGGTCATATATTTGCAGCATTCATACAGGCCCGCATAGCCCAGGCTGATGGTGGAGTAGCCGCCGTACAGCAGCTTATCAATGGGCTCGCCCTTTTTCAGGCGGGCCAGAGCGCCGTACTGCCACAGAATGGGTGCCGCATCGGACAGGGTACCCTTAAGGCGGTTATGGCGGTACTGCAAGGCGCGGTGGCACAGTTCCAGGCGCTCATCAAAAATTTTCCAGAATTTATCCGGCTCACCGCCGGAGGACAGGGCCACATCCGGCAGGTTGATGGTAACAACACCCTGATTGAAGCGGCCATAGTACTTCGGCTTGCCCGGCACATAGTTCTTGGCGTTGGCCACGTTGTTCCAGCCAGTGCCGGAACGGTCGGGGGTCAAAAAGCTGCGGCAGCCCATGCAGGTAAATACATCGCCGTTGCCCTCGGTCTCACCCTTAGACAGCTTGTATTCCTTCATCTTCTTTTCGCTGATATAGTCCGGCACCATGCGCTTTGCGGTGCATTTGGCGGCCAGCTTGGTCAGGTAGAAATAGGGGGTGCCTTCGCGGATATTATCGTCTTCCAGCACATAGATCAGCTTGGGGAACGCGGGGGTGATCCAGACGCCCTTTTCATTCTTAACACCCTGGTAGCGCTGGCGGAGCATTTCTTCCACGATAATGGCAAGGTCAGATTTCAGGCGCTGGTTTTCGCCCGCTTCGTTCAGGTACATGAATACCGTGATGAACGGTGCCTGGCCGTTGGTGGTCATCAGGGTAACGACCTGGTACTGGATGGTCTGCACACCGCGCTTGATTTCCTCGCGCAGACGGGCTTCAACGATCTGGGAGAGCTTTTCTTCACCGGGATCAATGCCCAGTTCCTTCATCTCCGCTTCGGTATCGCGGCGGATCTTTTTGCGGCTGATATCCACAAACGGTGCCAGATGGGTCAGGCTGATGCTCTGGCCGCCATACTGGTTAGATGCCACCTGCGCAATGATCTGGGTGGCAATGTTGCAGGCCGTGGAGAAAGAATGCGGTTTTTCGATGAGGGTACCAGAAATAACCGTGCCGTTCTGCAGCATGTCGTCCAGGTTGACCAGGTCGCAGTTGTGCATATGTTGGGCGTAATAGTCAGCATCATGGAAATGAATGATGCCATCCTCATGTGCCTTTACAATCTCGGCAGGCAGCAGCATACGCATGGTCAGATCCTTGCTGACCTCGCCGGCCATATAATCGCGCTGAACGCTGTTGACGGTCGGGTTTTTATTGGCGTTTTCCTGCTTGACTTCCTCATTGTTGCACTCGATGAGGGACAGAATGCGGTCGTCGGTGGTGTTATGGGTACGGCGCAGGCTCTGCACATAGCGGTAGGTGATATATTTGCGGGCCACCTCATACGCTTTGGTCTGCATGATGGCGTCTTCCACCAGATCCTGGATCTCCTCCACGTTCATGGCGTGGTTGCGGCTCTGGCATTCCTGCGCCACATCGTCGGCAATGGCCGTGATCTGTTCCTTGGTCAAGCGCTGGTTGGAGGCAACAACGTTGTTGGCTTTGGTCACCGCTGCAATAATTTTGGATATATCGAAAACGGCCTCGCTGCCGTTGCGCTTGATGATCTTCATGAACTGTTATCTCCTTACCTCAATAAAAGCTGCCGGGTTGATACCCCACACCAAAACCGCTCTATGATTTTGGCGAGCGTATTTATCTTACCGCATCGACCCGGCAAAGTCAAGCCAATGTACCACAATATATTGTATGTAATTTGATAATAGCACCCATATATGCCATATAGCGCGATGGGACGTTCAAAAAGATTCCAAAACAAAACGCCGAAAAAAGCGCTGGATTTTTGGGTAAAATAGGCACTTTTTTCAAAGCTGCGATGATATGTGATTTTATTGTTCCCTGGCCGCTTGCTTTTGCCCGGCACGGCTGGTATACTGGTGCAAGGCACCTGCCTATTGTGATGATTTGCCGCAGCACCATACAAGATATAGTGTTGCATGTTATAAGGAGGCTCCCCGCGTGAACTACGCAACCATAAAATACTGTGATATTGCCAACGGCACGGGCGTGCGTACCAGTCTGTTTGTTTCCGGCTGCCGCCGCCACTGCCCGGAATGTTTTAACGCCGTTGCCTGGGATTTTGGTTATGGCCTGCCCTTTGATAAAGCCGTGCGCAATGAAATTTTGGGCAGCCTTGCCCCGGATTATATTGATGGGCTTTCCCTTTTGGGCGGCGAACCCTTTGAGCCGGAAAACCAGCGTGCGCTGGTGCCGTTCCTGCACGAAGTACGGGTGTTGTACCCCCACAAAACCATCTGGTGCTACACCGGCAATGTATACGAAACCGAACTTTTGCAGCCCAGCCATGCCCGCTGCGAAGTGACGGACGAGATGCTGAGCCTAATCGATGTGCTGGTGGACGGCGAATTCATCCCCGCGCAGCACGATATTTCGCTGCGGTTCCGCGGCTCCGGCAACCAGCGCATCATTGACTTGAACGCCACCCGCGCCGCCGGGCACACCGTACTGTGGCAGGATGACCCGCTGTTTGCTGACCACAAGATGTAAGGCAGCGAGTTCGCGTTTTTGGATTTTGTGTAACTTTTAACAAATTTGACTTGTATTTCTGCCCCGCAGGGTGTTATACTGACACTAATTTAAGGTTGTGCCAATCGTTCTAGGCACAACCGCCCCAAACAGCTGTCGGGCCAGTTGCCCGCGCACGAAAGGAGAAATTACTATGGCAAAATTTCATCTGATTCCCATTGTGCTGGGCGCAGCTATCGGTGTTGGCGTTTATGTTGTCAGCAAGTATCTGGCTCAGGACGAAGAGAGCGAACAGATTGTGGATGACTCCGCATTTGACGACAGCGAAGCTTCCGAAAGCACCGAAGATGCGGACGAAACCGAAGAAAATGCCGACGAGGAACAGCCCGCACCGATTGAGGAACCTGCCCCCGCTGAGCAGGCCCCTGTAGCGGAGCCTGCTGCCCCGGTGGAAGAACCCGCGCAGGAAGATGACGGCGTTACCATTTCCATCCAGAACGGTGGCGATGTGCCGAACGTAAACCCGGTACAGGACAAAACCGAACCCGTTAAGCTGACGGAGGACGGCAAGGTGGACCCTACCACCATCGCCAAAGCCGAAGATTTCGGCGACTGGGAAGAAGAAACCGGCTGCAGAGGCTGAAGGCGAGACGATATAAATGACAACGCCGCAGGGAGTGCGTGATGCTCCCTGCGGCGTTTGTTTTTTGTTTTGGGGGTAAATTTGTATTTGGAGGGAGAGCTTTTGCGTGCACGGCAGGGTTCTTCCCACGTTTTGGGGGTTGCAGCGTGGCAGGGCCCGGCGGGCGGGACGATGCGAGCATCGTCCCCTACAAATCATTTGCAATGTTCGCGGCAATAGGGCAAGGTTTCTTCGCGGCGGGGTGAGGGCACCCCGCTCTACTGCGCACAAACAAGCTCACTGTTATTGATACGTCCGTCGGGGACGCCGCCCCCTACAAGCAATTTGTTGGTTCATCACAATTTTTCAACATGTAATGGGGCCAGGTTTCGGCGGGGTCGGGTGACCCCGCCCTACCGAATGTTTTATGTTCTATCACCCACTATAAAATGCTCCGCAGGGAACGGTCTTGACCGTTCCGGAACCATGCGGTAGATGCCACAATAGAATTTTATCGCAAGCCTTGGCTACAACATCCCACAAAGCATATCAAAGGGGACGATGCTTCCGCATCGTCCCCTACTTATTATTTTACGGGTTATGGCCGCCGGCAGCTCTTACACCACCCATTGCAGCAAAATACCGCAGCAGGTGCCGCAGAACCAGAGCAGCCCTGTCATGAACAAGTTCTGTTTCCAGCTGGGGTTGACACGCCACAGCACAGCCAGGCCGATACCTGCGCCGGAGCACAGCCCCGCAAAAAAACTGCCAAAGGTAATAGCCCCGCCCATATACAGCTGAGCCAGCAGCACGCTGGCACCGCAGTTGGGTACAAGACCGATCAGCGCGGCCATCATGGGCTGGAAAATGCCCAGACTGCCCAGAAATGCCGCGGCGGAATCCGCCCCGACAAGGCCAAAGATCAGCCCAATGATAAAGCTGAACACCAAGATGAACACAAAAATTTCCAGCGTGTGACGCAGTGCCGCCAGGAAAATGCTGCTGTGTTCCTCGTGTTCTTCGTGGCAGTCCACCTCATCGGCATGGCCCTCATAGCCGCCATACAGCCCTTTGGGCAGGATGCGGCGCAGCGGAACATCCAACACCAAACCGGCTGCAATGCCAAACACGATTTTGAGCACCAGCAGCAGGCCCAGCTTGTTCCACAGGGTAGGCTCCGCCGCCAGCAGGGGGATGGCTTCATCCGATGTTGCCAGGAACACGGCCAGCAGCGTGCCGGGGGTAATGACCCGGCTGGCATAAAAGTTGGCCGCTACCGCCGAAAACCCGCACTGTGGTACGCAGCCCAGCAGTGCGCCGGGCACAAAGCCCCAGTGGCCGCCGCCAGCCAGCGCTTTTTCAATTCGCTCGCCATGGTTGCGTTCCAGCCATTCGATCAGCAGATATGCCAGATACAAAAACGGCAGCATTTTTACGCCGTCGATCAGTGCATCCAAAAAAGCATCAACAATAATTTCCATAATTCTCCTATCTGTTGCAAGGTTGGGGTTGCAGGGCATAACATGGCCGCACGGTTCGGAGCAGCTGCCCGGAGCCATGCGGCCCTTTTTCATTTTTTACTGCCTTTGTTGGTTTCAAAGCCGCGCAGCAGCGCTACGGCTTCCCGCACACGGGCGGGGGAAATGCGGGTACGGAACCGCTCCATGCTGCGGGAAGAAAACGGCACATCATAGGTAAAGGAATCAAAGCCCAAAAAGTATTGCAGGTAGGGGCTTTCGCGCACGATCTCCACCGTTTCGCTGTCCGTTGTGCGGCACGCTGCACGAATCACCAGCACACCGAACGCCATGCGGGCCGGAATTGCCACCTTGCCGCCAGCAGCAAAATGGCCGCTGTACTCCTGTTCAATGGCATCCCAGTCAATGGCCTGGGCCAGGCGCACCCAGCGGTTCTCTTGTACCAGCTCGCCTTCATAGGGCGGCAGGTAGTCATCAATGCTCATCTGATGTTGAATTGTGCGGTACATGGTTGCACCATTCCTTTTTATGTCGTTCCCGTTTTTAGGCAATACCGCATAATTCTAAGTGCCGATACGGCGAGCGAGGTGCGGCAGATGCCGTGCCGCAGCTGCCGGAGCGGTGCTTAAGCCGCAAGGCGGGAATTGTGCGGTGTTGCCTTTATTTTTCCCGCAAAAACGCTTGGCATATATCTGAAAAGCCGAAAACTCAATCCAGTTCTTTGTTTTCAGATATCCCTTAATATCTCTGGATCAGGGGGAATATCATGGCCAGAACCGCCCAAGCGATCTGGTACAGGGCCAGTGCCGGAAGCGGCAGCCCGGCCAGGCCGCCGGCCAGCGCCATGATCATGGCAAGAATGCAGCTGATGAGCACCGAGGCCGACAGCACCATCGAAGAACGGTGTTCCCCCTCTGCCGCACCCGCAGCGGCTTCCAGGCCGCCGACAAAGCTGGCAAAGCTGCCCAGGTGCAGCATGCTGCCTTCGCTTTCCGGCAACCAGGCCACAGCGGGCTCCAGCGCCTTGTGTTCCTTGCCGCTCAGCACCTTGACGGTACCAACCGGCAGGTTATAAGCAGTCTGCAGCAGCGCTTCATCGCAGTTAAAGTCATCGCAGTCCACAATGAGCGAAAGTCCGGCGCGGCGCAGGGAATCCAGCACGGCGGCAGTATCGGGATCACTCTGATAAGCCACCTGGAACATGCTGAACAGCTTGCCGGAAACCGCCAGGTAGATGACCCGGCGCTGGTTCACGGTATGGCGGCGTTCATATTCCATGCTGGGCAGCTGGATATCATAGGTATCCATCAGCCGGCGGGAGCCGATCATGACCCGCTCGCCGTTGATCCAGCCCACATAGCCCAGGCCGTCCAGCGTTTCCAGGTTTTCCACCTTGCACAGCAGCTTGCGGTTATCGCCCGTCATGCCAAGGAAAATATCTTTCAGCGGGGTATTCACATCGGCCAGCATGGAAGCGGAGTAGATGATGGCCAGCTCAATATCCTCTTTGCGCACCGGCTTGATGCCGCGCAGCGTAATGCACCCTTTGGGGAAAAGATCCTGCGCCGTGACCTGCAGCACGTTCACACGGCCCAGCAGTCGGATATCCTTCCAACCGGGGATGACCGCGCCGATCTGCGCGGCACTGCGCTGCATCAAACGCATGGGCATGGCGGAGATCAGCGTACCGGCCAGCGGCGCGCCCAGGCAGAGTACACCGGCCAGCGCAGTGAACGCCGTTCCGGCATCCTTGCGGTAAAGCAGTGTGAACAGGAATGCAGCCACGCCGCAGCCCAGCAGGATGCGGGCAAACTGCTGCTGGTTTTTATCCGATGTGCGGCGGGATTCGCTGCCCGCCAAAAAGCCTTTCATCAGGCGGGTGGGACGGCTGACCAGCACATTGGGGCGCGGTTCCGCCAGCCCGGCGGTCACGGTGCGCAGTACCCCGGCATCTTTCAGCCGATATGCCACAGCGTGGTCCATCCCGGCGCTGACAAGGGTAAAGTTATCCCGGATGGTGTGGGCGTCGATTGCCTTGCCTGCAGCGTTGCCGCACAGCAGCAGCGCTGCGGGGCCGGTCATCAGGCAGAGGGTTGCGGGGTTATACCATTCCGGCTTTGCCAAAAACATGATACATTGCAGGATGGAGGCCACCGCGGCCATGGCGGGCATGGTATCTGCGGTATTGCCCCGGCGCATGCTGATCAGCCCGGCCAGGCCGCCCAGCATCGTCTGCCAGCACAGGGCCGCGCTGGCAGCAAGCAAAATCAGCATGGTCACCAGCAGCGGTTTGGCGCTGGCTGTGGTATCCAGCGGGCCAAGATTGGCTCCGGTGGCCGCCATAGTGCCCAGAACGATCATAATCAGGGCTGCAGCGCCCACGGCGATTGCTGTGCCGGTGGTGATCATCACCCGCAGTTCCAGGTCATGGCGCACCACGGGGGCATCATCGGTGCTTTCGTATTCGTGGCGGTGCAGGACGGCGGCCTGTGCGGCAAAAGGCGCTTCGCCATCGGGGGTGGTTTCGTCCTTCGGCTTGCCTGCAAACCGGAGGAGGTTAAAGCCTTTGCCGGGCTTTTTTTGTTCCGGTGCTTCCGGCTCCGCCCCGGCGTTGGGGTCGCTCAGGTACTGGGCAGCCGCCTGGTAATCGGTATCGGTCTTTTCTGTTTTTGCCTTTGAATCCGATTTGATCTTTTCCAGGTTGATGGACTGTTCAATGCCGCGCACAAATTCCGCGGTATTGGGCTTTTCATCCACCAGGGGGCCGATCAGCTCCTCAAAGCTTTCTTCCTCCTTTTTCGGAGCGGGCTTTTTCGGTTCTTCCGGCTGCTCTTCCACCCCTTCGGCAATCTCGCTCAGGCGGATCTGCCCGGTCAGGGTCTGGGCCAGCTCCTGCGGCAGTTCCTCAAAGGTATCGCCGCTGGCGGGTTCTTCCTGCACGGGGGCAGCTTTGGGCGCAGGCTTTTTGCGGCGCGGCGGCAGGGCTGCGTTCAGTTCATGCAGGAACGACTGGGTGCTTTCCGGTGCGGGCTCGTCCCCCAGCTGCATGGTAAAACCGGTGGTCGCCTGCGGGGCAGGCGCGGGCTGCGGCTGCACCGTATCGTTTGGGGTCATGACCGGCTCGCCCACGGGTTCCGCTTCGCGGCGGGGGGCAGGCCGAGTGAACGGCATGGTGCGTTCCCGCTCCTTGCGGGGGGTGAACTCCACGGTATCCCGCTTTTTATTTTTGCGGTAAACATTGGGCTGAGGTTCCGGCTGCGGGGCCGGCTCATCCTTCGGAAGCGGCGGTTTGCCTGTGGCGGCAAACTGGGAAGTCTGCCGCCCGGAGATGGAAAGCCCTGCGTTGGTAGCGGTCAGGCGGGGCATCTCGCCCGTTTCCTCTGTTTCCGGCTCCTCCCGGGGCTGTTCCGGAACCTCCCAGTTTTCTACCGGGGCTGGCTCGCCCTCATACGGGTCATAGGATTCCAGCTCGTCATAGACATCGTGCTTTTTGCCGCCGAACAGGCTGGCAAAAAAGCCTTTTTTCTTTGCAGCGTGGTGGCGGGGCGGCTCTTGCTCGCGCAGCTCCATCTCGTCCGGTTTATCCTGTGGCAAAGCATCTTGCAACCGGGGCAGTTGTTCTTCCAGCTGCTGGGTGCTCTGGTTTTCCACCCTGCCGCTGACCGAAACATTGATCGGCTCAAACTCCCCGGTATCGGTAGCATATCCAAAGCCAAACAAGCCCTTTTTCTTGGGAGTCTGCTGGCGCTCCTGCTCGGACTTCATATCATCCGGAACAACGGCCACGCTGGTGCCAAAAAAGTTGGTAAAATCTTTTTTTCCTTCATCCAGGTACTTGCTGTCCGCTTCCGGCACCATGCGGCCCAAAAAGGCTTTAATGATGCTGGTGCGGGTGGTATCCCCTGATGTTGCATCCGCCGGTCTTGCTTCCGGCTGCGGGGCCGGTTTTGTCTCCGGCTGTACCTGCGGGGCCGGCTGCTGGGGCGCAGTTTGTGCCGGGGCAGGGCGGACAGGCTGCGGAACAGGTTCCGAGCGCACCGGCTGAGTCGGTTGTACAGTTTGTATATTATTTTGTTTTTCTACTTTAGGCTCAACTTCCGGCATGCGGCGCGGCTCCGGCACAGAAGCAGGCCGACGGGCCGGGGCAGCGGGGCCGGGTTTATTCTTTTTGGCAGCCCGCATACTGGGCAGATCGCCCAGCAGGTCATCCAGCACAGCGGTGGAAAACCGGTCCTCGGTGTTAAAATTATTGCCTTTGCCCAGCGTGATATCCGGCAGGTCCTCTTTCTGGATGGGCCCCAATGCCGAACCGCCGCCGGAGGATTCCTCCATGCTGCCGTGGCCCAGGCTTTGCAGGATGGCATCCACCTGGCGGTCTGTTACACTATCCCGGATGCCGCGTTCGGCCTGCTCATGGCTGAGCTCTTCCAGAATGCGGTCCACGGAATCATTTGTACGTTTGCTTGGCATGTTGTTCTCCCCTTTGGTATGGGATTCCTTTTTTTGCGCAGCCGTTACTTGCGGCGCTGCATGATGTTGTACATCAAAATACCGGCGGCCACGCTGACGTTATAACTGTCCACACCGGTTTTGCCACCGGCCATATCCAGCGTAACGGCGGCATCGCACAGTTTGCGCACCAGTGCGCCGGGGCCTGCGCCCTCGCTGCCCAGCACCAGCGCCACCGGGCCGGAAAGATCGGTCTTTTCCAGCGGAGCACCGCCCAGGTCGGCACAGTAAACAAAAATGTTCTGCTTTTTCAGGTCACGAATGGCCTGCGGCAGGTTGGCGACCCGCGCCACCGGGATGCGGGCAGCTGCCCCGGCGCTGGATTTCATGACCGTGCCGGTCACGCCAACGCCGCCGCGCCGCGGGATGATCACGCCGTGGGCACCGCACAGCAGCGCGCTGCGCAGGATTGCGCCCAAGTTGTGGGGGTCCTCAATACCGTCACACAGCACGAGGAACGGCGGTTCGCCGCGGTCTTTTGCGATCTGCAAAAGTTCCTCCACGCCAACATACTGGATGCGGGCAGCCCAGGCCGCCACCCCCTGGTGGTCCTGGGTACCGCACAGCTTTTGCAGCTTGCCGGCGGGTACACGCTTGATGACCGCCCCGGCCGCTTTGCCCAGCGCGGTATAATACCCGGCCATGCGCGGCTCCATGCTGTCGGCCAACAGCAGGGTGTCCACCCCGGCTTCGCTTTTCAGCAGTTCGGTCACGGGGTTTTTGCCCCATACCAGGGCGGTATCCTGCTCCGCAGGGGCCTTGTCTGCCTTGGCCTGGGGGGCCTGCTGGGGCATGCGTTTTTTATTTTCCATCTGCAATGTGGTTACTCCTTAAAACGATTGGGTAAAGCCCTGTGCGGCGGCGTTTGGCAGCCATTTTGCCGCGTATGGCAGCCCGCACAGCTTTCTGGCATGATTCGATAATTATACAGATATAGTATAGCACATTTCCTATGCTTTTGTCACCTTTTTCCTTGGCGTCAAAAGTACAGATTTTTCACCCTTTTGCGCGGTGCTTTTGTGCGTGTTTTCGCGGTTTATACAAACCGTACTGGAAAGGTTTTCCTTTGAGGATGTTGAAAACCCTGTTGAAAGCGTGGAAAACCCGCTTGTATGGCCAGTTTTCCACCGTTTCAGGGGGTGTTTTCAACATATTGTGGAAAACCTTTCAACATAACAGTACGGATAAACACCCCCGCTTACTGGGCAAACTACCAGTTTTACCCCCGTTTTTGCGGGTAAAACTTACAATTATTACGGGGGTTTTGCCCGTTTTTTCACTTTCCACAGGTTTTCCCCACCCCGTCTGTGGACAAAAAGCGAAAAGTTCATCCTGCATGTTGAATGCAAAAATTCCCCACAAAATTCCATCCTGTTCAGGCCATTCCGGCTGCTGCAAACCAGTCCGCCACAGCCCGCAGAACGGGCGCGGCATTGCTGCCCCCGCCGCCGTATTCGATCACCACCGCCACCGCAAACCGCGGCTGCTGCACCGGCCCATACCCGATGAGCACCGAGTTTGTGTAGTGGGTGCCATCCGGCAGCGTGCCCGCCAGCTGGGGGCTGCCGGTCTTGCAGGCAAGGGGGATAGGCGATTCCCGCAAAGTGCGCAGCGTTTGGGCCATCTGGGCCATACCCTCCCGGATGGGGGCAAACACTGCCGCCCCGCCGGGTGCCTGGGCTAAAACGTCCGGCTGCGCCTGCCAGGTTATATTCCCGGCGGCATCGGTTGTGCTTTGGGCAAAATGCAGCGCCGGGCGCTGGCCATCCCGCGCAAGGGCCCCGGCATAGGCCGCCAGCTGCAAGGGGCTGACCGACGTGTTGCCCTGCCCAATGGCCGCCATCAGTGCAAGGCCCGCCTGATAGTTCTCATCGGTGCTCCAGGTCAGGCGGCCTGTAGTTTCCGGCAGCTCAGTACCGCAGGGTGCTCCAAGGCCCAGCTGCTGCGCGGTAGCGGAAAACGTATCCACCCCAAGGAGGCGGCCGACATCATAAAAATAAATGTTGCAGCTGTGGCGCAGCGCCGTAACCATGCTGACGGCCCCGCGGTGCCCCAGCTGCAAACAGCGCGGCTGGTAGCCCGCATAGTAAGTGTACCGTCCGCCGCAGTTTACGGTGCTTTGCGGGGTGATGATCCCCGCCGCCAGAGCCGATGCCGCTACTGCCGGTTTGAACGCCGACCCCGGCGCATACTGGCCGTTCAGCACCCGGTTGACCAGCGGTGCTCCCTGGGCTGTGGCCAGTGCGGCATAATTCTGCCGCCAGCTGGCAAGGTTATAATCCGGCAGGCTGACCGCCGCCAGAACGCCGCCGGTCTGCACATCCACCACCACAGCCGCCCCTGCGCAGGCTTCTTTGCCCTTGCCTTCCGGCTTTGTGGCCTGTAAAGTTTCAATTTGCTGCTGCAATGCGCTGCGCAGGGTGCGCTGCAGGTCAGCATCCAGATAGAGGTGCAGGGTGTCCCCGGCCTGCGGGGTAGTCTGCACAGTTTCGATCCGCGTATGGCGGCTCCGATCCACCGTCACTTTCAGGCTTCCCGCTCTGCCGCGCAACGCATCCTCCCAGGCGGCTTCCAGCCCCCATTGGCCGATGGATTCATCCATGGCAAGGCCTTGGGCCTTTTTCTGTGCCCACTGCTCGGCACTCATGGCCCCCACGCCGCCCAGCAGCTGCGGAGCGAGGGTGCCATCCACCGCCGTGCGGGTACCGCGGGCAGTCAGCCGCACCGCCCCGCTCTGGGGCAGACCGGCAGCCAGCAGGCTCTGGCACTGTGCCTGGGTCAGATTTTCAGCCAGCGGCAGTTCCCCCGCCGAAACGGCAGAACAAAAGGCGGCAAGCTGTGTTTCCACATCCTTGCCGCCTAGATCCAGTTCTTTTAACGTTTGCAGGGTCTGCGCCATCTCGGTGTCCGGTGGGGCCGGAACGCAGAGCGCCAGGTCATACACGGTGTCATCCTGCACCAGCGCCGTGCCGCTGCGGTCCACAATGCTTCCCCGCGCCGCCGGGATGCGCACGGTATAGCTGGTCTGAGATGCCTGTTCCAGCTTTTTAGCATAGTGATCCGCCATGGTAAACTGCATCCAGTACAGCCGCACCAAAAATGCCGCAAACACGGCAGTGCAGAAAATCAGCAGGAACCACACCCTCTTTTTGCCGTCTTTTTTCATGCGCACCTCCCGGCAGGCCACTGCCTGCTCTGGTCTGATCGTTCTTTGGTCTATCCTTTTGCCATATGGGTATTATACAAGGTTTTGCCGCAGCTGTCAGCCCCCGATGAAATACAGGCAGTCGGTTTCATCGGCAGTATCTTCCAGCGGGGCGCGCAGGGTCAGGCCGCCGGGGTCGGGCTGGGGCGCTGCTGCCAGCTGCCCGGCCCAATACTGTCCCTGCGCGGTAACGGCCAACTCCCCCGCTGCCGCCTTACAGCTGCAGGGCAGGCCGGTCACCCACAGGACTCCGTTCTGGCGGGTCAGCGTGCCAAGGGCCTGCCCCACCAGAGCCGGGACTGCCCCCGCTCCGCTGCCCGCCGGGGACACCGTGCCATGCTCCCCTGCAATGCCCGCAAAACGGCCGCTGCGGTCCAGCACGGCAGCCCCCGTCTGCACCGGCTGCGCCAGCAAAAATCCGCCGGGCCAGCGGGCGGCGGTCCACACGGGGTCCCAGCGTTCGCCGTCCGTCTGCCTGCTTTGCAAAAAATTGCGCAGGGCGGCGTTTTCTTCGGCATCCGGTTCATGTTCTGCCAGCTGGCGGCGCAGGGCAAACAGCTCCCGCTGCATCACGCTCATTTGGGCGGCATAGTGTTGGGCTAAGGCATCATCCAGCCGCCGGGGCAAAGCCGCCCCCCACACGGCCATGCCAAGCAGGGCAAAGCCCGCCAGCCCCAGCAGCAGCGCACAGAGCTGCCGGAGCGTTTTGTGCCGTCTGCGCGGTGCCGGGCGCGCAAGGTCCAGCCCGTCCCGTTCTTTTCGTCTGGTATGCCGCATGGTGCGCCGCCCGCCTTTCGCTCATTGTTTTTCTCCACAACTATATGTTTGCCCGCCCCCTGCTAGACTTTGGGGGCGGATTTGATATAATAGAAGAAACCAAACCAAACCAAATGTTAAGGAGTACCTGCCATGCCTGCCACTTTGCTTGTTTTAGATATTGACGGCACCCTGCGCCCCCATGGGGAGCCGCGCGTGCCCAAAGAAAACGTCGATGCCCTGCGCACCGTGCAGAAAGCCGGGGTCAAGCTCGTGATTGCCACGGGGCGCTGCCGGGCAGAGATCCCCGCCAAAATGCTGCGCGGCATCCGGCCGGATTACTGGATCTGCGCCGCCGGTGCCCAGGTGGAGGATGCCGCCGGGACCGCCCTGTACACCAGCCACATGACCGCCGAGGAAATGTACGCTCTGGTGGATTTTTGCGAGGACTATGAGCACCCGCTGGGATTCAGCTTTTCGGACGGCGGGTATGTTTACCTGGATTATGAGGCCTTCCATGTGCAGGAGAAAGCCGCTGCACTGGAAGGTTGCCTGAAAGACGGCGAGGACCAGGACCGCCACCTGTTGGATATGCCGTTTTCCGCGTTCGGCATGCTAGCGGCGGAAGATATCGCCAAGTTCCAGGCCAAATACGGCTACCTGGGGCTGCAGTTCCTGCCCTACCACGTGACGGGGTGCGATATCCTGCGCGCCGGACAGGACAAGGCAACCGGCCTGCAGGCACTGCTGGACCATCTGGGCCTGGCCGCTGCGGACTGCGTTGCCGTGGGTGACGGTCCCAACGATGCCGGAATGCTGGCGCTGGCCGGGCGTTCCTACTGCATGGCGGACGGCATGAAAACCGCCAAAGCTGCCGCCAAGGCGCTGGCCCCTGCCGCTGCACCTGATGGCATTGCCCAGCTGTGCCGCAGTCTGTGGCCGGAGATATTCCGTTGAACACCAAACAACCGTACACCCATGTGGGGCCGGGGCTGCCCCCACTGTACGGCGCACAGGCCAAAGCGCTGATCTTAGGCAGCTTTCCCAGCCCAAAGAGCCGGGCACAGGGGTTTTATTACGGCCACCCGCAGAATCGGTTCTGGCCGCTGATGGCTACCCTGACCCACAGCCCCACCCCCGCATGGGAGGATCTGGATGCCAAACGCGCCATCATCATTGGCAGCGGGCTGGCGGTGTGGGATGTCATCCACGCCTGCTCCATCCGCGGGGCATCGGACGCTTCCATCAAAGATGTGGAACCGAATGATCTGGCAGCCCTGGTGAACCGCCTGGGCGTACAGGCCATTTTTTGCAACGGTGCCACCAGCGGCAGGCTGTACCGCAAATACGCCCAGCCCCTGACCGGGTTGGAAGCTGTGGTGTTGCCCTCCACCAGCCCGGCCAATGCGGCGTTTACCATGCCGCGGTTGCTGGATGCCTGGGGCACTGCGCTGGAAGGATATGTGAACAAACCGTAAAAAGCGCAAAAAAGCGCCGTTTTGCCGTCCGAAAGGGGCAAAATTGTTTGCATTGTCCCCGCCGTTGCACTATAATGAAAGGGTATTCCCTTTGCTCCGGCGTTTGCCTTTGCCGGGGCGCACCTTACTACAAGGAGCTTTGAACCCATGAGCAAGTGGATCGAAAAGCGCACCCGCCCGGTTCTGCCGCTGTACCTGGCTGCACTGACCTGGCCGGTTGCTTCCCTGATTCTGCCGCCCTACCGGCTGGTGAACCTGGTTATCATTGCGGCACTCAGCACTGTGGTGTATCTGGTTTCTTCCCGCTTCTGCCCTACGCGGGTGCAGCGGGTGGAACAGCCCTATGCCACCGGCAGCGAGAACACCGATGCCATGCTGAACGGCATTGCCGCCAACCTGGACGCGCTGCACAAGCTGAATGACGCCATCCCGGATGCCGAACTTTCCCGCCAGCTGGACCGTATGGAAAAGGCCGGGCGCGGCATTGTGCAGGCGGTGGAGCAAAAGCCGGATAAAGCCCGCACCGTGGATCGCTTTGCACGGTATTACCTGCCGGAAGTGGTCAAGATCATGAGCGCATACGCCCAGATGGAAAAAGGCGGCATTACCGGCGAAAACGCCGCCCAGATCTTGAGCGAAGTACGCCGCAACGCTGGCACCATGGCCACCGCATTTGAAAACCAGCTGGACGCCCTGTATTCCGCAGAGGCAATGGATATTTCGACCGACATCGAAGTGCTTGAAAACATCATGCGCGGTCAGAATTTGACCTGATGCTCCCAACCCAAAATATAAAAAGAAGACGAGAAAGGACTTGCCACTATGTCTGATCTGGATTTTGACCTGAACGCTCCCGCAGCACCTTCCCTGACCTTGGATGCGGCCCCTGCCGCCCCCACCCTGACCCTGGATCCCGAAGCGGATGCCAAGGTGGTGGAGGAAGCCAAAAAGGCTACCCCCGTTACCGTGGAGGATACCCCGCTGAGCCCCGAAGAGCAGAAGATGGTGCAGGATTTTGCTGAAAAGATCGACTTGACCAACTCCCAGATGATTTTGCAGTACGGCGCCGCCAGCCAGAAAAAGCTGAGCGATTTTTCTGACAGTGCGCTTTCCCGCGTGCGCACCAAGGATATGGGTGAGACCGGCGAACTCATCACCCAGCTGATCGGCGAGCTGAAAGGCTTTGACGCCACCGCAGAAAATCAGAAAGGCTTCCTGGGCTTTTTCAAGAAAAAGTCCAACGAGCTGGAAGCCCTGAAAGTGAAATACGACAAAGCTGATGTGAACGTGGAACGCATCAAGGCCCAACTGGAGGACCACCAGGTAACCCTGATGAAAGACATTGCCATGCTGGACAAGATGTACCAGCTGAACCTTGTCTATTTCAAGGAGCTGAGCATGTATATCCTGGCCGGCCGCAAAAAGCTGCAGCAGGTGCGGGAGAACGACCTGGCCGCCGCTGAAGCCAAGGCCAAAGCATCCGGCCTGCCGGAAGATGCCCAGGCCGCCCGCGACCTGGCCGACCAGTGCGACCGCTTTGAAAAGAAGCTGTATGACCTGGAGCTGACCCGCAATATCTCCATCCAGATGGGCCCACAGATCCGCCTGATCCAGTCCAACGATACGATGATGGCCGAAAAGATCCAGACCACCATTGTGAACACCATCCCCCTGTGGAAGAACCAGATGGTTCTGGCCTTGGGCATGGCACACAGCCAGCAGGCCATGCAGGCCGAGCGCGCCGTGACCGATGCCACCAACGAGCTGTTGCGCAAGAACGCCGCAACCCTCAAGCAGGGCACCATCGACATCGCCAAAGAGTCTGAGCGCGGTGTGGTGGATATTGAGACCCTGCAGCAGACCAACCGCGATTTGATCAGCACACTGGATGAATTGAACAAGATCCGCGCAGACGGCAAGGCCAAGCGTGCCGCCGCCGAGCAGGAGCTGGGCCGCATTGAGGGCGAGCTGAAGCAGAAGCTGTTGGAAATTAACAAGTAATTATTTTTAGGGTGCATTATTGCATCCCCGTTAAGTGAGGACGACCCATGCAGTTGGAGCAGCAGGAAACATTTGAGATCAAAAGCCCGCAGCTGGAAGTGTTTGGCCAGGTGGAAAGCAAACTGCCCGCCCCCGCCAAAAAGCGGCCTTTTGCGGCCGGGTTCCTGGCCGTGATGGTGCTGGTTTCGGTGTTTGGCATTGGCGGCGTGCAGCTGAAAAGCCGTTACCGCAATGTGGCTGAAATTTACACCAGCGAGGTTGACAAGCACGGCAACAGCATCCAGGGGGATTTTACCACCCTGACGGATACCGCTGCCAACCTGATGCGTGCCTGCCAGAAGGTACTGGGCGAAGCTGACAGCAACTGCACCACCGTAGCAGACCTGCTGGCCCAGTGGCAGGATACCGCCATTGCCCCAGCCGCGCAATATGCGGTCATCCACCAGCTGGATAACGCTGTGGACGCCATGTACACCGCCGCCAAGGCAAAAGCCACCGACGATGCGCTGGATCAGATCAACAGCCTGGATGCCAGCTATGTGAGCACCCAAAGCATTTTGCAGCGCGAAATTGCGCAGAATTATACCACCGCTGCCCAAAGCTACAACACCATGGCTTCCGGTTTCCCCGCCAATGTGATCGGTACATTGTGGGGCGCGGGGCAGGTGGAGCTGTATGCAGCGCAGTGACCCCGGAAAGGAGGGGGCCGGATGAAAATTTTGACCCGCACCGCAGCCGCCGTTCTGGCGGCTGTGACCGCGGCGGCAGTCTGGGCGGTACCGGCAGCGGCAGCTGCTTCCGTTCAGGGCATCAGCAGTACCAGCTGCATTGCCGATAATGCCAATATTCTAAGCCGCGATACCGAAACATATATCACCAACATTTCTGTTGCCCTGCAGGAAAACTGCAGCGGTGCACAGATCGGCGTTTACACCACCGATTACGTCGGCAACAACACCATGGAAGGCTATGCCTACGAGGTATTCCAGGCATGGGGCCTTGGCAGCGCTGACCAGGACAACGGCATGGTGCTGCTGATGGCCACCGGGGACGACAACTATTGGGCCACCCCCGGCGAAGGGCTGGAAAGCGCGTTTTCCGGCAATGTGCTGAGCGATCTGCTGTATGATAACCTGGAAACTTCCTGGGCAAAGCAGGATTACGATACCGGCGCACGCAAAACCGTGCTGGCCATGGCCGAGCGCATCTGCGATGTATATGGCGTCAGCCTGGATATGGACGCGATCGGCTCCGGCCTGGCAGATTCTTCCGGCAGGATTGTGGAAAACACCCAGAGCCGCAGCAACGGAGGGGCGGTGCTTACCTTGATTTTACTGACGATTATTATTGCAGTGATCGTGATTGCAATCCTGAAAACGCCGCGCGGACCCCGCGGGCCGCAGGGTCCCACCTACACAGGCGGCCGCCGCGGGCCGAACGTATTCTTTTTCGGCGGACCGGTTTACCGGCCGCGCCGTCCCCGGCGTCCTCCCCCGCCGCCCCCTCCGGGCTGTGGATTTGGTAATCCCGGCCCACGCCCCGGCGGCGGCTTTGGTGGGCCTGGCCCCGGTGCTAGACCTGGCAGTTCCGGTCCGCGTCCCGGCGGCGGCTTTGGCGGAATGTCCGGCGGGTTCCGTTCCGGCGGCGGCAGTGCCCGGCCGGGTGGCGGTGCCGGACGCAGCGGCGGGTTCAGCGCCCCGCGCGGTGGGGGCGGTAGCTTCCGTGCCGGCGGCGGTTCCACCCGCGGCGGCGGTGCCGGGCGCAGATAACCCCTTTGCCCGTTGAGCAGGTTTGAAGGGCCCCAAAAAAATTAGGGCAATACCGCATAATTCTAAGTGCCGATACGGCGAGCGAGG
>OMCM01000265.1_pt1 | contig 45441 bp, 67 predicted proteins | sample 1645021 | NCBI WGS metagenome assembly OMCM01 (sample SAMEA103958142, study PRJEB25191) | human gut metagenome | biome: human-associated habitat [ENVO:00009003]; feature: intestine environment [ENVO:2100002]; material: feces | place: Germany | collected 2013/2015
GGGGGGGGATAAAACCAGCAAGCAGGTTGAAATAATCCTCTGCCGCTTTAACGATAACGGCTTTGCACAAAGCATCAGGATACATCACATGGATTTCCTTTCTGCAATTTCAGCCATTTTCGCAGCGTTCAGCCGGGTATCCCCGTGTACCCTGCTGTATGAAAGATAGCCGTTCATGCGGTCAATCTTCGTCAGGTTCGTACTGCCGCAGACCGGGCAAACATCCATTTCAAGCTGCTGGTGTCCGCAGTCATCACAGTAGGCCAGGGAGAGGTTCACACCTTCATAAAATCCTTTTGCCATTGCTCTGCGGACAAGGGTTCTCACCGCTTCGATGTTATAGTCCACAGGGTAGCGCACATACTGGATTTTCCCGCCGTTGCACAAATCCCAGAACCGTCCTTCCAAGTCCTGCTTCTGAATGGGGGTCAAGTCCTCCGTTACATGGCAATGAAAGGAATTGCTCACATACGGGCGGTCACTGACGTTCTCAATGATGCCGTACTTCTTGCGGAACTGTTCAACCTGCAACCCGCAAAGGCTTTCCGCAGGAGTCCCATAGATAGCATACAGCCAACCGTCAGCCTGCTTGTACTCATTGACCTTCTGGTTGATATGCTCCATGACCTCAAGGGCGAACTGCCCGTCCTCCGCAATGGACTTCCCGTTGTAAAGTTCCTGTAATTCGTTCAAGGCCGTAATGCCGAAAGAAGCGGTCATAGGTTTCAGCAGGGGCTTGATTTTCTCATTCGGTTTCAGGTGACCGCCGTACAGACCACCTTCACAGAACTGAATGGGGTTTACGCTTGCCCGCATTTCTCCCAGATAGTCATAGGTACGCTTATGGATGCCCCTAATCATTTCCAGGTAGTAATCCAGCACTTCATAGAAGTCCCGGTTTTCCTGTCTGGCCTTTGCCAGTATCATAGGAAGATGCAGACTGACAGCGCCCACATTGAAGCGCCCTACGAATACAGGCTTGTCATCATCGTCAGCCGGGGTCATACCGCCACGCTCATACCACGGAGAGAGGAAAGCACGGCAACCCATAGGGGATACCACCCGCTTGTACTTTTTGTACATGGACGCTACATAACCGTCACCCGTCAGGGACAGCCAATCAGGGTACATGGTCTTTGCGCTGCACTGGATACCCGCTTCAAACACGTCCTCATTCACGCCACCTTCACCGTGAAGGTGTTCATCATAGAGGAATACCAGTTTCGGGAACAGAACGGGTTTCTTGTTACCCGGCTTGCCTTGCCCGTTCATATGAACCCGCAGGAAAGTTTTGCTTGCCATCTTACCGAACGGGTCAACGGCAAGGCCAAAGGTCATTGTGATAAAGGGGTAATCACCACGGGAACTGCCCACGGTGTTCAGTTTCATTTCAATACCCTGGAACCCCTGTTCAAAATCCCGCTCTACCTTTTTCATAGCCCAAGCGTCTGCTTCTTCATTGAAATAGGGATTGCCCGTGATTTCACTATGCTCAAGCAGATACTTCTTGTAGGACTTCTCCGCATACGGGGAAAGGATTTTATCAACCTCCGGGACAGTAAAACCGCCGTACTGTTGAGAAGCAGTAGCCAGGATAATATCACCCAGCACATCAAAGGCGGTGTCAAGGGTTTTCGGCTCATTGTACCAGACATTGCCCATTTCAAACCCGCCCTGCATGACAGCGCCCACATCACACAGGCAGCAGTTGATGGTATCCAGGCGGGCAGACTGGTCATGGATGTAGATGTATCCTTCCTTGCAAGCCTGCAATTCGTCCTTCGTCATGAAGAACCGCCTGTACAGCCGCTTGTTGAGTTCATTGAAAATCAGACAGCGTTTGGTCGCTACCAGGGCGGAGTCCGTGTTTGCGTTCTCCTTATCTCCGATAAAGCGGATAGATTGACTTTTGATATAGACTTCATCCATCAGATGGACAAAATCTTTCTTGTAGTTGCGGTAATCCTTGTAGGACTTCGCAACCTTCGGGTTGAAGTCCTCAAGAACCTGCTCCATGATATTGTGCATTTCACTGACCGGGATTTCCTCAAGCCCTTTGTCCTCAATCATGCGGACAACCGCCGCCACAATATCATCAAACTGCTTATCGGTCAGCGTTACCATCACACGGGAAGCGGACTTCGTGACGGCGTTCACGATTTTCTGACCGTCAAAGGCTTCCAGTGTTCCGTCTTTCTTAATGACTTTCATGCAGAATAATCCTCCCTTCTTTGAGTGTTTGGCTTACGTCAATGACCCGTTGGTTTGTGCTTCCCGCCCAGGGGTAAGTCACATCTTTCAGTTCGGTTACAAACCTGCCATCCACCAGTACGTCCACAGACTTCATCATTCGGGTTAAATCGTGCTGCTGCATGATTTCTTCCCAGGTATAGCCTGTATAGACCCAGATGGTCTTGTCCGGGAAATCCTGCTTGACTTCCTGCATGAGGTTGTCAACCTCTGCCCGGTTATTCGGATGAAGCGGGTCACCGCCAGAGAACGTAATCCCGGCAATGTAATCCTTCCTCAACTCCCGGTAGAGTTCTTCCTTATCCTGCAAGCCAAAGGGGATACCGTCAGCCGGGTTCCATGTTACGGGGTTCTGGCAGTCCTTACAGTGGTGTTCACACCCTGCTACCCAGAGGACTACCCGCAGACCGTCACCGTTGTTCATATCATCATGGGTAATATTGTGATAGTTCATCACACGTCACCCGCTTTACGGTGCGCAGACAACTCTACGTCAAACCCGTCCGGGTAGCGGGCTTTCAGCTTGTCAACGTTCATCTGCATAACGGTATCCATGTTCCATCCAAAGGAATGACAAATCATTGCCACATACCAGAGAATATCCCCCAGTTCCTTCATGGCATGGTCAGGGTCGAACTCCTTTTCATGGAAAATCCATTTCTTCACCATATCATTGAACTCTCCAACTTCGCCAGAGAGTCCCAGGCAACCGTTCAGAACCCCTCCCACATCGGTATCCCAAGGAAATTCTGCGTTGTCATCCACCTTATCCAGCAGACGGAGAGTGGCTTTACCATCGTTGGTACGCATGGCAAGTTGTTGATAGTCGTTACCGTTCATGCTTCATAACCTCCTTCATTTGTACAGCGGCAACCACACCAGCCACAAAGCCCAGCAGAAGTACCACCGCAAAGAACAGGAGAAGCAGAAGAATTGCAATAAGTAGTTTCATTTCATGTTCCTCCATCCTTAAAATCATCAAATTTTGCATAATAAGCATTGGAGAGTTTGAAGCTATGCTTCGCCCTCTCCGCAGCTTACGTCATGGGATTACCCCAAGATACTGTCCAGGTCGAACCGCTTCTTGCCGTTCGTCTTACCAGTCTGCGCCGCAGGAGCGGACTTCGCAGCGGTTTCTTTCTTCGCAGGGGCAGGAGCGGAGGCAGCGGGAACTTCGTCAAAGCCGTCAGCCGCTTCCTTATCGCCCAGGCGAACGAACTTGAGCATCTTGCTGGGAGTACGGTTGCTCTCAACTTCCTCATGGTCAACCTCACAGCGGATGAAGTGACCAACCAAATCCTCATGGTCAATCTCCGTCAGGGAGAAGTCGTTGAGCGCCACCTTTGCAAAGTAGCTGAAAGCGTTCAGACCACCTTCGTTCGGCTCTCCATCCTTATTCAGCAGGGAAAAGCGTTCTACGTGCTTCTGCCCCGTGGCAGTCTGCATGGTAATCTCCATCTTGCCAAAGTCCTCCTTGTAGTTGACCTTGACAATCTGGAACACGTGCGTTCCCTTCGGAATGAGGGAAAAACCTTCCGTCAAACCAATTTTAGCCATTGTATTTTCCTCCTTTAATTGCCCTTCTCTTTTTGGAAATCACGTACCGGGAAATTACTACCAGGTTCGTGACCGCCATTTCTACAAACAGAGTAACAAACACTCCGTAGAAAAACGGGTTAATATACATAGGGGCTTTACTCCTTCTTTTCTTTCTGGGTCAGACGGTACGTAACGGTTTCTTTCGTCTTGTACTTGTCCAACACACCATCCTGTTTCATTTTGGCTTCATCCACCTTGAGGGACGTACTGCGGGCGGTCACCCACTCATACTGCTTGCCCTGGATGATAACCTGCTTGTCACCGTCCCGGAACTGACCCATACAGGCTTCCTTGATAAGGTCTTTAAGGGTTTTCAGCCGCTTTTCATCATCGGCAATCCCTTCATTCACCTTGTCGATTTTTGCCTGCAACTGCTCTGCTTCGGCAATCATAGCGTCAAGGTCGCTGTCCGGGGACAGGGAGTTGGCACGGAGAACCTTGAGAATGTCAGCGTCCTTCTTTTCATCGAACTTCGGGGACACACCGCCCTCCACGTGCTTCTTCCACCATCTTTCCACCTTCTTGATGGTCTTTGCCATCTGCGGGTAGCGTTCCGAAACCTTGAACGCCCGCTCAAAGGTGTTCTCCGGGGTGACAGTGAACTTCTCCGGGTGGTCGTAGTCCTTATCACCCAGAATGGTACAGACCATAATCACGTCATCCACACCCAGCAGGTAGGCGTAAAGCGCAGCCTGCAAAGCGTAGTATTCAGGCACATCCTCAAGCCAGTCCTCCGCACGTTTGGTGGTTTTCATTTCCATCACGGTAGTAGGCTTGCCGTTCTTGTCCACGAACAGGTAGTCCCACATTCCACCGAAAATCGGTTCGTCCTTGAAAAAATCGCCCCAGGTTTTCTTGAAGTAATCCTCACCGTACACATCGGTAGGCGTGACCAGCTTCTTCCAGAAGTATTTCTCCCTCATGTACTCTGCCTGCTTCGGCTCAATGGCTTTACCAGCCAGGGTATAGATGGTATCTTCAAAGGGTTCCTCATACGTGCGGGTGATAGCACACCAGGCATTGAACGGGGTAGTCCAGGCGTTCAAGCCCATAATCGCCGCAAAGCGTGTACCCGTGCATTTCTTAGGACGGGCAGGCGGCGTAATGGTAATCGTACCATCGTCATTCCACTTCATGGTCATTGCCCTCCTTACACGTACTGCCGCCAGTGGCGGGCAAAAGCGCTCTTGCCATCAGCGCCCTTCTTGTTCAGGCGGGTAAACCCGGCACGGAGCATATTGTGTCGTGCGACACTGCGTTTCAGCTTTCTCATGTCAATCCTTCCTTTCTACGGGAGGGTTCAACCTCCCGTCCAGTTCCACAGCCTTATTCAGATACCAGATAGCTTTCTGAATATCCTCAATGCCGTTCTTCCTCTTGTGACGATAGATATACTTGAGGGCATTGCACACGCAGAAGTTTTTAGTGGCTTCCTCTCCCTGGGTTTCCACCATCACGTCAATGCACTCAAAGTTCCCGGTTTCATAGTGGAAAGGGTGGTTCACATTGTCTGCCATATTAAATCCCTCCTGCCCCTCTAATCAAGCACAGAATACCTTTTTCCAGGGAAGCAAGGCTATCAGACTTTTCACGCAAACTGATTTCCAGCTTTTCATTGATAGCCTGCAATTCCCGGATATGGGCGCTCAATGCTCTGTTTTCTTCACGCAGACATTGAATTTCCTGGTCTTTTTCGCCCATTGCCACTTCTCCTTATTCCCCGTACTGGGTAATGATTTCCTCAAGGTTCTGGCACAGGGCGGTACAGGCAGAAGCGGTGATTTTGGTGAACCCATCGGTTTTCATGGCAATCTGCTGGACAAAATCTTCCTGGGTTTCGTCCCTCTCCATGAGTTCCTTGCACAGGCTCTTGAGTTCGGCAACCTGCTTTTCATCCGCAGCGCCGTCAGCCCTGGTCAATTCCTTCTTCGCTTCCTCACGCTCTGCCACAGTAGCAGGGGCTTTCTTCTCCTTCTTCGCAGGAGTGGCAGCGGCGGCTTCCTCCGCAAACTCACCGTTCTCCGTATCGTCCGTGGTTTCCGTTCCCAGGGTAGCGTCCACATCATCAGGTTCCGTAATGTCCAGAACCATCATCCAGAGGTAACGGCGCAGGTAAGTAATGGAGGAACCAAGCGCCTGCATGACGTTGGTGACCACCTTGCCCTTGTTGCTCACAATCTGCTCAACCTCACGGTACGGAGCAACAAACACCAGACCTTCTTCCTCCGGGTTGTCCGTGTTGCAGATGGTCATGGTAGCCTTTTCGCCGTCAAACTGGGTGTACGAAACAAGACCAACACGGGCGAAAATGCGGAGGGCAGGCGGCACAATGTCCTCTAACTCAAAATACTTGAACTCAAGGCTCATGTTCTTGCCGGACTTCTTGACCTTCTGGTTCAGGAAGTACAGGCGGGCTTTCGCCAGCTTCTGACGGACATTCATGCTTTCGTAGATATTAGCCATTGCTACCGTCCTCCTTGCTTTCGTTGTTACTGCCAAACAGCACAGCAGAGATTTTCTTTGCGAAAATCATTCCCACCATCGGAATGAGGAATTTTCCCATTCCTTCCAGGTTCGGGTCATTGATTTCACACTTCATGACTTCCATGACGGCCTTATCGTATTCGGCCTTAGTAAATTTTCTTTCGTCCATTGGTCGTTCTCCTTTCTCACTCCACGGTGTACCAGTCATCGGACAGCATATCGGTCTGGGAAGCAAGCCAACCCACACAGAAACGGTCATCGGCGGTTTTCATCACGATAGCGGGCAGCGTCAGGTCACCTTCCAGACTGCTCACGCAGGACAGGTCAGCTTCCGTATGGAACTCAATGTCCGTTGCCAGAAACAGGAACATATGCTTGCCGTTCCATCCCTTACGGGCTACCTTTTTACCTCCCTTGAGGAAGTTCATAGCATCCCCAAAGGAATAGGTATCAGCGGGAACCTTCTTCGGGTCATCATCCACAACCTCCCAGTTGTCTTTCATAACCCACAGCAGGTCATGGGGGAACAGGGCGGCGGTAGGAACATCCCGGTTGGACTCCGCATCCTCAAAGTGGTTCATGATTTCATCCCGCTCCTGGTCGTAGTACCAGTAGGCGTTTTTCCAGTTGGACAGCTTGACCTTCTTGCCAGCCATCAAAGCGTCCTGAACATCACAGAATTTCATAGTTTTTATCCTCCTTAATCGAATAGAGCCAGGGATTTCTTCTTGAGAGAGTTAATCCGTCTGGTATTTTTCCGGGGCGGTTTTACCCCAAGAAAGTCATTGATGTACTTCTTTGCCAGTTTCACATACCACTTGCGGTCAACAACCTCAATGGGAAGCTGGTTGTTGTTATCCACTACGCAGTGCGTAGGGAGCCCGGCTACCTTTGCGGGATTGCCAGTGACGGCATGGGTTTTATACAGGGTTCCATAGCTTCTATCAGCCGTGGCGTAAACCCGGTTCACCTTCTGAACAGGAATGGCCTGGTCACCAACCATCTGATATACACCTGAATACTTACCTCCCACTTTCGCTATCACCTGAAAGTCAAGGATACTGGTGCAATCCTCAATGGTTTTCTCCGGGGGTGTTCCGTCCACAAAGTAGTCCCTGATTGCTCTTGCCACTACAACCGCATTGTTGTTGATGTTGAAAGCGCCGCCAGTCATGTTGTCCCAGGGCGGGAGTCCCATTGTAGTGAAGTCGATATTGCCGTTTGTCAGGATGCCACGGACAAGCTGCCCGCCCTTTACCTTCGGCTTACCGCCGTCCATAGGGACTTCAACGTAGTTGTTTACGTCCTTCTGGACAATCTTCTTGATGAAATCTTCTTCCAGTTCAAACCCGGTTCTGTCCTGCCATTCCTGAGTGATTTCCTGCCACTTCGCTTCATCGGAGTTGTCGAAACTCACCATGATACCATCCGTGTTAAGCTGGATGATTTTGAGGGTAGGACACTCACGGGTCAGATGGATAGAGAGTTCCAGTAGAAGAAGCTGCCCGGTAATGCAAACGCTTCTACCCATTAGCGGGTCATAGAGGTCATTGTAGGCAACCCCGTCCCTCCCGTTGAGCATTGTGCCGTAGGTGGTATTCAGAACCAGCTTGAGGGCGTTTGCCGTGTCCTTATCGCCCGCTTTCTTAGCCCGTACACGGCTTTCCAGTGTGTCCACAAACAACTGCGGGGAAGGGATGTTCCTGCTGCAATACCCATACTGTTTCCCTTCGGAAAGAGGAAGCGTCATCAGGTGAGGGTAATACGATGCAACATCCTTGTTCCTGATAGAGCGGCTTTCCGTAGCTTCTTCCACGTAGGTAGGGATTGCGCCGTGAATACCGCCGTATGCCAGAGTGACGATACAATCACCAATTCTGATTTCAAGGCTTGCTCCTTTGATTTTCTTCCCGTTTTCGTCATACCCACCGAACAGGTCAATGTTCGGGATATTCCGGTCACGGAGTCTGTCAAAGAAGTCAAAAACCTCTTGCGGGATATACTCACGCAGTAGCTTGTCAGGGTACTCATAAGCCCGTTCGTCCGTCCACGGCTTTTCGGGCTTAACCGCTTGCAGATACACGGAAGTTAGCTTTGCGTTGGTCATATAAATGGCCTTGCGTTCATCCAGCCCCCGGACTCTGCCCAGAGTGGCCTTGTTCTGCAAGTAGTTCTTCCGCAGCTTGTAGAGGATTTCGGTAGCGTCTACATCGTATTTGCAATACTTAATGGTCTGCTCCAACTCTGCTGCCGTCAGTCTGCGGTCAATGTTGAAGTCCACTTCGGTTTCCTCAATCGGGATGCCCAGGTGGGCTTCAATCCCTTTCAGAGAGATACCGTCCTGACAGTCATCCATCAGGTCAAAGCTGTTGAAAAACACCCTGTAATCACGGAGAAGGGGAATATTCCAGCCGTCAACTTCTTCCAGAATGATAAGGTCATTGACCTGCTTGACCGTTTCAGGGTCAGCACCAATCATTACCGCTTTGAGAATGTGGTTGTCGTAGTGCTTGTTGTTGAACCCACCCAAGAAGGGGTCTTGCTCCATAAAGGCCAGAACTGCGTCATTATCATTGTGAATGACGGTGTACTGCCCGGTTGCCAGTTCCTTGAACACAAACAGCCAATCGTGGGCAAAAACCTCACAGTCAAAAATGAATGTGCCATTCGTCAATGCTTATTACCTCCCTTCTTTCAGAATAAGCATTGGAGAGTTTATGTCTAAAAGACATAACCGAGATTGTTACTTGTGACCATTTCCATGTAGGTCACTCCGTTTGTGCCTGGTATTACTTCATTCAGGCTGACGGTCTGCACCCGCCGTTTCTGCTTATCCAACTCATGACCGATTGCCGAACGCATAGCGTAAAAGGCAATAATTTCAAAGTTGTGTTCATGCAGTTCCGGGTATGCGAACCAGCGCTTGACAGACCGTAAGTAACGGAAGATAACCACATCGTACCATTCATCAGGCGGCAATTTTCTAAGCCGCAGGTACTTGAACACCAGGTAATGGTTATCGGTTGCAAACTTCTGTTCTTCGTCAGTCAGAGGGGCGTTCAGAGGGTCTTTTCTCATATGCTACTCCCCCCCCAGACGGGTACTCTGGGTTTTCATCATAATGCGCTCCTTTCACCCAGCAAGGCCAGGGCTTTCATCTTGAGGTCGGTAATCTTGTTCTTCGGATAAAGCTGCTTGAACAGGTGTTCCAGCATTTTCACCGGGATTGAGTTACCAGCCATCTTATACAGTTGCGTTTTGGAAATACCGTTCAGTTCCAACAGTTCCACATCCGCATCCGTAAAGCCCATCAGCCGAAAGTATTCTTTCGGGGTTAAGTTCCTGTATCTTTCACCGTCATACACCTTTACCTCACGTCCCCCCCCAGATACCGTTTTCAGGGTTGGGCACAGGCCAGACGGGGAATAGATACGGTTCATCTGGTCGTTCCCGTAGTGGTTCAAGTCCGCAATTTGCTTAATTTCCATAGGACACTTCACCACTTTTGGGTCTTTGTAGTCCCGTGACAGGAGCGTGTTGCATATCCCCCCCCTATCACATATCTGTCCTGCATGGGCAGCGTTATGGACTATGACACTTCGGGTTTTTTCTTCTGAAAGATAGAACCGTTCAGGCACATCTTCATCCAGAAAATCATTCATACAGGTTTTCAATGGCACGGGGGCAGGGAAAGTAAACCTTCCATCGTCAATGTCCTTACAAATGGACACTATCAGAACCCTTTCCCGGCTCTGCGGTATTTCATAATCCGCACAGTTCATCACTTGCCAGTAATTGTTGTACCCTGCTTCTTCAAGACTGGATAGTACAATATCGAAAACAGGTTTCATACTTTTACTGGTCAGGTGCTTCACGTTTTCCGCAACCGCAATTTTGGGCTTCGTAGCTTCGATAATACGGAGTGCGTCAAAGAATAGACCGCTTCTGGTTTTTTGCCCTTCTTCATCTATCAGCCCCTTTTTTGCCCCGGCAATGGAAATGTCCTGGCACGGAAAGCCGTATGTAAGAAGGTCAAGGTTTTTCGGCAACTGGGTTTCATCAATCTTTGTAATATCTCCGTAGTTCATGCTCTCCGGGACTCCATGAATGAGGGAATATGCTTTGCTTGCATACTTGTCAATTTCACAGTAGCCAACCAGATTATAGGAGATACCCAGATTTTCCAGCGCCTTTTCAAATGCCCCTATACCACTGAATAGTGATAGTACATTCAGCATGGGTGCGTCCTCCTTTATCTTCACACCCCATAAAGGGGTGTGATTAAGGATGGATGATTTTGAAAGCGGGACGCACACCGGCAGCGGAGGAAGCGTAGCCGTAGTGCGCATTGCCGTTGGCGCCGACATTGGCAAAAAAGGCAGCGTAACGCTTGTGGGCGTTCTGCAACCAATACCATTCCCAGCGGTCAGTTCCCTTGCCCTGGAACGCAATGCGGTTCTTGCGCTGCTTCATCGGCTCCCACTGCTGCACATCGTCAGGTTCGGCCTTGCCGTAGTCGTTACACCCAAAAATCTCCTTTTCAGTAGGCAGACGCAGATAATCCCCGTTGGCAAAGGCAACCATCTTCTCACGAATGTCAACCGGGAAGCGGTCAAGGATTTCACCATTCAGCTTCACCCGCAGGTCAGTAGCCTCATAGCCGCCACGGTTGCTATCTTCCTCATTCATGGGATACTCCTGGTTCAGGCAATCCACCAGACAGAAAAGCGTTCCGTCCTGCTCCTGCTTGACTGCCAGGGCTTCCACTTCCTCACCATCGGTCAGGGTAAAGGCGATAACATCACCTACCATATAGCCGTTATCAGCGGCGGTTTCCATCGTTCTAAACAACTTCATTGTAAAGTCCTCCTTGTTTTCATAATCATTCACGGATTTTGCATCCGCTCTTTCGGTAAATGGCGCAGCGTTTTTTGTAGGACTTGAGCAAGGACTTAATAGCGTCCACATAGTCATATACAAGGGGCTGCTGCTTGCCCTCAAAGGTTCTTGCCACACGGCCTACGCTCTGCACAATGACAGCGTAATCCTTTTGTGGCGTGGTCAGATACAACCTGTCCAGACGGGGAATGTCCAGTCCTTCCTTTGCCAGGGAATAGGTTGCAAACAGATACCTCTTATCCCCGGTTCTCATATCCTCAATGGCCTGTTCCCGCTCTGCTTTCAGGGTTTTTGTGGTCATCTTTCCGTCAATGACCGCCGCCTGCCTTTTCAGCACCGGGGGCAACATAGAGTAGAGATACTTCAAATGGTCTACCCGTTCAGACAACACCAGATTGAAATGGTTACGGTTCTCTTTCAGGTCATTCAGAATGAGTTGGTTCCGTTCTTCCTGTTCGGTAAGATATGTAATCATCTTTGCATAATTTACCGTACCGTCACTATTCAGGAAGCACGGGTTCAGCGTTATCCCTGTACCTTGAGGAACCACTTCGACCTTCATCACCCTGGACTCCACGGCCTTGTCTGGAACTGTCCAGACCACCTCACCAATCATGGCATACGTGGCTTTGATAAGCCCGTCTGCCCGGTGAACCGTTGCCGATAACCCGTACTTATGCCTTGCCCGCAGAGAGTTGAGAACCTTACTGAACTGGGTTACCGCCGTAGGTGTACCGCTTACACGGTGACATTCATCCACAATGATGCAGTCCCATTCGTCCCGGTATTGCTCCAAATCCACTTTGCACATGGTCTGGATAGTGGCAAAGGTCATCGTTTCACCAATGTTCACCTTGCCCTCCGTGATGGTTCCCAGCCGTGAAGCGTCAACATACTGTTCCGCTCTGGCCTTGCTCTGGGTCAACAGGTCTTTCGTATGGGTCAGCCATAAGGTCTTAATGCCAAGGGCGCAAGCCAGGGCTATTCCCATCTGGGTCTTTCCGCTTCCCGCAGGGGATTGCAGGATGCCATAGTGGTTAATCAGCATTGCCCTCACAGCTTCTTCCTGGTAGTCATACAGCGGAACCTTGCCGCCAAAGTCTACCTTCTTCGGAGTCTTGAACAGCTTCCGCACATCCCCGTCTAAGAGGGGTAAGAGCGAACGCAAGCACCCAAAAGGAAGAATGAGGTCATTGCCGTTCACACTGTACAACAGCAGTTGTTTTGGGGTGTTGCCCACCCATAAGTGCATACGCACTTTCTTTTGATACTCTGGGTTTGTCAGCACCAGATTTTCCTTGCACCAACGCATGATTTCAGGGGACGGGTCAGTGATGGTCAGATTGCTTCCAACTTCTGTAATCATCCTTCACCCTCCATCCACTGCGCCCAACCATCAAGTGTAGGGAACTCCTTGATTTCGGCTTTACTAAGACTCTTTTTTCCATGCAGCTCCATCATGCACAGGTCATCATAATGCACCATGTAGATTTCGCCGCTGGTCAATTTCATAGCAAAGTAGCAGTAGGTATTTCCTCTGACTTCCCACATTGTCATAGCTGCTTCCTGGTTCCCTTCCACACGGGAGAGGTCGAAACGGTCATCCGAACACACCTTACAGTCAATCAAGATAGGGATATTGTTCTTTGACGCTATCACGTCTGCGGGTTGTCCCGCAGCGCTTTGCTTCATGTTGTGCGCCCAGTACCCATGTTCCGCAAGCAGTAGACACAGTTCATCTTCAAACCCGTTCCCCAGGGTTCGGTTGCTCGTTTTCACTTCATAACACCTACCTCCATTCGTACTCTTTGCCATACTTCTTCCTGTACCATTCCTCAAACTCACGCTTGTGCTTTTCATCCTTGAAGTAGTCCTGAACTTTCTTCGCAAGGATGGTACAGATGGGTTTTTCTTCCAGTAACCGGGCTAATTCAGTCATCATCGTGGACGAACACTTTACCCTGTTCGTAATCATCCAGAATAATAGTGGTTGTCTGAATGATGGAGTCTGCTTTTGCACCCTTGCGAGTCCCGGCAAAGATAGAACTCACTTCGGTCTTGTCCGTTGCAATACCCCTCTGACCCAACTGGAAGATAAGCCAGACGAACGAAAGGCGGTGCTTCTTAATCCGTTCACGAATAGCGTCAAGTTCCTCCACGGCGGTTCCCTCCTTTCTCAAAATTCTTATAAACAATAGTTGACAAGACAGGCTTCAATGCTTATAATAGAGTTGCGTCATCCATATAGCATTGGAAACCCACTGGGCAAAATTCACCGCCCCAGCGGGCGGGTGTTTTGCGCCCTTGCAAACAACTTTCGTTTACAGTCCCCATTATAATCCCTATGATAGGGATTGTCAAGCCCTATTCCAAAAAAATTTTAGGGATTTTTTGAAGGAGGAACTTCTATGGCATTTTCAGAACGGTTAGAAGAACTGCTCAAGGAGCATAAGGTAACCTGGAAAGAAGTCTATACCACACTGCACATCGGCAAGAACCAGAAGAAATACTGGGCCGATAAGGGGATTGCCCCAGATATGGAAACCCTGCTTAAACTTGCGGAATACTTCAACGTAACCCCTGACTATTTGCGTGGTACGGACGAACTGAAAAAGTCCAGTCTTTCCGCACTGGATAGTCAGACACTTACTCTTACCGCAGAGGAAGTGCGCTTAATTCTCAAATACCGGGCTTTAGATAAAGAGGGACGCACAATGGTTGAGTCTACTCTTATTCAGGAAACCCGTAGAATGGATACGGAGAAAGGGGAAACTGTAAGTGCCGGGTAATCAGCCTTGCCGAATGGAGGAAGAACCATGTATGAAGAAGTGAAAACCGCCTGCATTTATGCCCGGTATTCCAGCAATAATCAAACCGAACAGTCTATTGAAGGGCAGCTTCGTGTGTGCCGGGAATTTTGCAATCGCTATAATATCAAGATAGTTGAGATATACACTGACCGGGCAACATCAGCCAGCAAGGATATTGAAAAGCGTGTGTCCTTTCTCAAGATGATTAAGGACTCTGAAAAAGGAAACTTTGATGCCGTAATTGTCTATAAGTTGGACAGGTTTGCTCGTTCCCGGTATGACAGTGCTACCTACAAATACCGTTTGAGAAAGAACGGAGTACAGCTTATATCAGCCACAGAGAATATCAGCAATGACCCGGAAGGTATCATCCTTGAGTCTGTCCTTGAAGGTATGGCTGAATTTTATAGTGCGGAACTCTCCCAGAAAATCCATCGTGGTTTGCGGGAGTCTGCCTACAAGCATAATTCCATAGGCGGGCAAATCCCCCTGGGTTATAAAACAGAAGGGAAAAAGCTGGTCATAGATGAAGAAACCGCTCCCATCGTTCGGGAAGCATTTGAAATGTATGCAGAAGGTCATAGCGTTGCCGATATATGCCGCACCTTCAATGCCAGGGGATATAAAACTTCAAAGGGTACACGCTTCGGCAAGAGTTCTTTCAGCAAGATTTTCCGCAACGAAAAGTACATCGGTGTGTACCAGTTTCATGACTACCGGGCAGAGGACGCTATACCCGCTCTCATTGACCGCAAGACATTTAATCTGGTACAAGCCCGCCTGAAAGCCGTAGGAAAAACCCCTGGACAGTTCAAGGCAAAACGTATGTACCTTCTTTCTGGAAAACTCTACTGCGGTCATTGCGGCTGCAAAATGAACGGGAATTGCAATACCAATGACTATTCCTACTATGAGTGCTATGGAAAGAAAAACCTCCATAAAGACTGCCACAAGCGAAACCTGCGGAAAGACTTTATAGAGGATATTGTTGTGCGTGACGCTCTGTCCCTTCTCACACCTGAACGGATTGAGGAAATTGCCACGGTTGCTATTCAGACTAACACATATGAAGTGGAAACCACCACGGATATTCCTGCCATTCGGGGCAGGCTCCATGAAACCAAATTGTCCCTTGAGAATATCACCAAGGCCATTGAGGGCGGGCTTGCCCCAGAAACGCTTGTGAAGCGCATGGTTGAGTTGGAAAAAGAAAAGAAGGTTCTTGAAGGAGAACTCAAGAAAGAGGAAAAGGGTGTTACCTATCTTGACAGGGAACAGGTGGTTTACTGGCTGAACCAATTCAAGGACGGGGATATTGAAGATGAAGATTTCCGTAGGCAACTCATTGACCTGTTCGTTAATTCTGTTACGGTGTGGGATGAACCAGACGATTTTTTCAAAATCACAATCGCCTATAATCTCACGTCCCTGCAAGAAAAAACGTACCGCCTACCGAAAGGCGGTACGTTGTCGGATTTAGAACTCAATGCACCAGCATTGAAGTCAAATCCGATTATTGAAGGAAACCTTCTGTTTCACACTACATTCCAGCAGTATATCCCCTACAAGAGATATGGGAAATAGTTACTCCGGGATTTTAAGTTTCTGCCCAGCATAGATGATTGTGTCCTTGATGCCGTTCAGTTCGGCAATCGTAGGCCACTCGTTGTCGTTGCCCAGCAGTTTCTTTGCAATCTTCCAAAGGCTATCACCATCCTGCACAACGTAGGTGGTGTAGGCAGGCTTTTCCTCCGGGGACGTGGCAACCACCGTACCACCGCTTTCCGTGGTGATATATGCGTCATTGAAACCAGCGGCTTTGACACGGGCAAGTTGAGCATCCGCATTGGCCTTGACACTGTAAGCCCCGGTCTGCACCTTGTACAGGTTTCCGATTTTCTTAATCAGTGCGTCAAAACCCTTGCCCTGGACGGCTGCAAGCTGTCTGTCAGCGTTTTCCCTATGGGAGTATGCACCAATCTGTACCCGGTACAAAGTCCCGGCAGGGGCGGGCGTAGGAGCGCTCTGGGCGTACTTATCGTAGTAGGTCTTGCCGTACCCCGCCCGCTTCTGCTGAACGCTCTCACCCTGGTCTGCGGGGCGCTCATACTGCATGAGGACAGCGTTGGACGCTTCCAGAATGGAAGTTGCCCCGTTGAGGGTAGCCATCATAGACTTATAACCCTGCATTTCCTTCCACATGAAGTCAAGCTGCATACCCAGGTCACCAATGGACTTGCCCACGGAACGGGCGTACTCCAAAAGCGCCTGCTTACGGCTCCAATACGTCCACTGCACCAGCCCATACCCGGCGCTATCCCTCACAAAATTCCCATAGGAACCGTTGTCCACGGCGGCGGTATAGCTGTCATCGGTATAGCCCAGCTTCTTTTCATAGGCGTTTTGCAGGTTGGTCGGCTTAAACCCGGACTCTGCATAGAGATTGCCCATAATGCCAGCAATGGCAAAATGGTTCAGTCCCTTGCCTTTGAAGAAGTTCCAGATAGTAGAAGCATTGTCCGTTACAGGAACAGCAGGTTCCGGGATAACTACCGCAGTACCGCCCAGTCGTGCCGTCACCTTTTCGGCAAGGTCACTCATACGGGCATAAAGCCAGTCACCAGGGCAGGACTTATTGGCAAACCACCGATGAACCGACAAGACCATTTCATCCGCAGCGGGATTGTAGTTCAGGGTCTTGTTCTTATCACCCAGCCAAAGCAGTTTCTTCTTGCCGTTTCTCTGGCAAATATCCACGCACAGATTGATAAGGGACGTATATACCTTATCGTTCATGGCGTAAGGCGCTGTCTTGTCACTGGCACACTCAATGGTGATTGCCCGCTGGTCATTCTCTCTGCTGGAAGAACACCAAGAACGGTTCTTTTCCTCCACGCAGAGAGAAACCCTTCCGTCAAAGCCAATGCCATAGTTGCAACTGGCCTGCCTGGAAGTATTGATAAAACATCCGCAAATACTTTCTGCGGAAAGCTGACCCACCACACAATGGGGTGTAATGCGGTCAACGGTATGTGTTCGTGTCCCAGAGTGGTTTGGACTCAATTTCTTGTACACCACAAGGGGACTATTCGTGTACCCCATAGCTTAGTCCTCCTTCGGAGTGGTGTAGGTCATGGCCTGCTTAGAGTCAGCAATGCCCGCAGTGGTGGGGTCAGTCACGATGCCCAGAATGGTCAGAACGGCAAACAGGGCGTTGACCACCGCCAGCAGCTTGTCCCCCAGTTCGCCCAGGTTCAGGGTAAAACCGAACACGGCGGCTACCACCTGCACCAGCAGAAGAACGGCGGGAATGAGAGAAATCCAGAAGTTCTTGTTCTTGATACGTACAGTCCAGTTGATGTTAGACATAATCTTTTCCTCCCTAAAATGAAAGAAGGGCTACAAGTGCCGTAGCACTCATAGCCCCATTGGACTTGCCGGGAACCCTTGCCCCGGCAATATTTGATTGTTACTGGGAAGTTTCATGCTTCCCTTCAAAGCTATCCAGCCTATGGTGGGCAGATTTTGTAGATTGCTCCACAATGATAAGCCTATCCCTCAAGTCCTGAATATCGTTTCTCATGTTACGCATATCAGACTTAATCTCATTTACGCCATTATTGATATTCTCCAACTTCACAATGAGGGTGGTCATTTCAGACGCTTCTTTCTTGTCATCGGTTGCCTGGTTCCTACGGATGCCCGTAATGCCCACTACCACGGCAACACACAAAGACAGGAAAGAAATGAGAATAGGGATTTCCTGCATTGTGTACATTCTCCTTTATATGAAGTGAAGATGATAGGTGAAAAGCAAGACTTCACCCCGCTCTCACCCGTGTAGCCTTACTCCGTGATAAGGCTTTCCAGTTCCAGGTCAATGAGCATTTCCTTCACCTGGGGCTTGAGCAAGGCGGGAACGGTATCATAGGTTCTCTTGCCCTTGACAATCAGTGCCACGTAGATAACAGCCATCTTCTCCACCTCCTTCCGTCCGATGATAAACAGATAACTTCCGAATATGCGGAGTAACATTACTGTTCCTCCAACAGCTTCTTGACTTCATCCAGAAGCGCAGACGGAACGTCCTTGATGGTTTTCAGCCCCTTACGGATGAGGGCTACATAAATCTTTGCCATATCAGTTACCTCCCAACATCATTTCATAGACTTCGGCAAGCGCCACCTGCACGTCCGTAATGCTATCCGCATTGGACGCAAGCATGGCATTGATACGCTCCATAGCCTTTTCCTGGGGAGTCTTTTCGCCCAGGATAAACCAGGAGCGGCCACCGTCCACACGGTTGCTAAGCAGCACCATGTCCTTAAAGGTTTCCGTGGTTTCACCATCGGAGATTGTGACGGTAGACAGGTTGTCCGCAAACACGGAGTCCTCAATGACCCCTTCGGCAATGTAGTTGTTGCCGTTCAGTTCCAGATTTTCCAGCTTTCTACCGTCAGCCAGAGTGATTGTGTACATCGTGATAGACCTCCTTCTTTAATTGTGCATAGAGGGTGTTCATGTTCTCCCTCTGCTGCTTGCTCATTATCTTGTAGTGATTGCACATCCAAGCATTGAACCAGACAACAAAATCCTTTTCGGATAATTTGTAGACCAGCTTCTTCATCTTCCTCCGCATGGCGGTCAGCCGTTTAGGGTTTATCTTTTGAATAACCCGCCCGGTATCCGTCAGGGAGTATTGAACTTGCAGGAAGCGCCACATACTGGACAAGTTGCATATCCTGGTTTTTCTGGTATTAACCGTAATTCCCAGTTCGTTTGCAATGGCGATTATCCCTTGAAGCAAGTCCTCAAGAAACTCCTTGCTTTCGTGAATTGCATAGCTGTCATCCATATACCTCCCATAGAATTTCACACCACGTACTATTTTGACATAATTATCAATCGGTATCGGGTAGATAATCCCGGCAACCTGCGCAACCTGGTCACCGATGTTCAGGTGCTTGTGCATATACCGCTCACCTGTTCGCAAGGCTCTATCCACCTTTTCATACTCCAAGGAGTTGAACAGGCCATCCATGCACTCCGCATATTCTTCATCTGTCATGTAGGACACATCGACCTTTGAACGGTCAATTACCTTACGGAGGAAATTCAGTGCGTTTGGGTCATGGATGTACTTCTCAAACTGTTCCATCAGACGGTCATGCCGTATGTTGTCGTAATACTTTGAGAAGTCGATAAGCAGTATGTAGCCATCGTTGGACTTGTGCTGACTGTAATACTTCCTCAAATGAGTCAGTAGCCGCTTCCGTGCAAAGTCAATGCCTTTGCCAACTTGACTTGCGCTATTGTCGTAGATAAGATACTTCTGGACAGCCGGGGTCAGGATTTCATCACATAGGGCGTGTTTGGAAACCCTATCCCTTATCTGTTCGCCTGTAATGAGTCTTGCTTTCCCTCTTTCATGGATAGTGAACTCCGTGTTCGGTAGGAATTTGTAATCTCCACTGGCAAGTTCCGTCTGTAAGTCAGCCAATTCAAACAGGTAGTTCATTTCAAACTGCTGCACCTTCGGCTTCCAATCACTACCCTGTTTGGCTCTTATGAAACTCTCATAGAGTACATTTCCATCAAATATTTCACGCTGATAACCTCTTTCACCATTACTGGTACTCTCGTAAGAGTGGGTGTCGTGTTTAGTATTTACCATGTCGGAAGGACAATCTCTCCTTTCTCTGTCCGCAGAACGCTCAAATGGCTATTCAACTGCGGAATTGAAATCGGGACGCACACCGTTAGCGTTGGAAGCGTTGTTGTAGTTCGCATTGCCGTTGTTGTTGACATTGGCAAAATTGGCAGCGGATGTAGAGATTGCCCCTTTGAATTTATTGTCTGCTTTCCTCCAACCCTTAATGAGATTGATTTCTGTCTTGATTGCTTCACCAAACCGTAGGTAGGTGTTCACATCAACAGGAAGCGTTTCAATGGCATACTGCAATTCTTGTGCCAAACGGTAACATTGTCCGATTGCTTCATCCTGGTGCAACCTTCTCTGAATAAGTTCTTCCATGCAAGTAGGGTAGATACTGTTTGCAGCGAAAACCTCTTTCGTGATTTCCCGCAAGCAGTCCACGATAACCTGTCTTTCATCATAGATGAACCAATCATCAAAGGCTTCCCATTTATTCTTGAGTTGGCTATACCGCTCCTGTTCTTTTTCGGTCAGTTCGGTGTAACCTCTGCCACCAAAGCGCTTCCGTAAGCGTTGCTCTGCCTTTTCAAAACTATATCCAAAGTCCCGTAGCAGAAGGTCAGTAATGTCACGCCTTACCTGATATAGGTGGTGAAACACTTCAAACTGGGACGCTTTACGTTTGCTTTTCAATACAGACATTTCAATCTCCCTTACCCCACCCCATGAAGGGGTGGGGATTTACGATTTAGGATTTAATAGAGAAAGCGGGACGCACACCGCCAGCGTCGGAAGCGTTGGTGGAGTACGCATTGCCGTAGTAGTTGACAACGGCAAAAAAGGCAGCGGATACCACGTCACGCAGCCAGAACCACGCACGGTTGGAAATCATATCAGGACGGAAGGTGAACAGCGGGTACTGGCTCTTGTCAACCGTGTACAGGTTGGGAATACTGGAACCATCGTTGGCAACACCGAACACCTTACCGCCGTAGCAGTTCTGTTCCGTCATCAGTTCCACGGTACTGTCATACCAGGAACCGCCAGACTGTCTACCGTTGGTCACAGCATTGCACAAATACTGACGATGGTTCAGGATATGGGCAGTGCCAAAGGCAGACGTGATAGTGGTCTTTGCCTGGTTCAGACCTTCCGTGTACATTTTGCTTCCCACGTAGCCGCCCGTGGTAATGTTGGTGTCATTCATGCAGTGGGTGTACATATTGGTATCAGGAACCAATGTGACGTGGTGTTCACCGCAAGAGGTATCACCCGTATGGTAGTAGTAATCAAAAGCCGCAATGCGGTAAGTTACACCACCAATAACCCAGTAGTCACCGATGTACATATCATCGAACGTGCCAGCCTTGATAGCCGCCCACTGTGCCGCCGTCACCGCAGTACCAAGGTTCTTACCCCGGTAGATAGAATTGTGTGCGCCAGCGCCGCTTGCGGTCACCTTGTCCAGAAGGGTCTTATGGGCGGTAATCAGGTCTTTCAAGTCCTTCTTGAGCAACCCAGCCGAAACCTTCTTGATACCGTTGCCGTCATGAATGAACAGCATAGCGGAGTCGGATACCTGCGTCAGTGCCGTCAGGTCTGCCATCCGCTTTGCATTTTCAATAAGGATATTTGCCATTTTCTTATACCTCCTTGTATTTCCAATCAGCCAGAAGGACGTTGCCCTGGTCATCCGTCAGGAAGGTCAGCGTATCGTCATCCGTAGCAATCGGAGCAATGAAATTATTGGTCAGGCACATAGACTCCATCAGTCGCACCCGTTCCGTAGCGCTTTCAATCTGGTTCAGCAGATTGCCCGCCACATCCCCGGAAAGCTGACCCCGCACCAGGTCAAACCAGATGTTGAAACTCTTTTCCTGGGCTTCCTCAAAGGACGTGACCTCCTGACGGTAATCGGTCTTGATGGTTTCCAGGGTCTTGTCCCCTTCGGCTTTCAGCCCATTCACGTAAGAGGTAAAGTCGTTGTTGGTGTTGGTTGCCTTTTCCTCAAACATTTCCTTTTGCAAAGCAAAGTAGTTCTGGAAAGCCGTGTACAGGTCAGTCCCATTTTCCACCATAGACATAATGGTGTTCAGTGCTTCGTTCATGCGGTTTGCGTCCTTCGCACCGAAAAAGGACTTCTCCCGGTTGCTATACTGGGTCACATCCTGAAAGGATACTGTACCGTCACTATTGGTGATTTCCATATAGCGTTTCAGGCCAGACCAGATAGCATCCGTGTAGTCAGTAGGCAGCAATTTCCATGCCATTTACAATTCCCCTCCCTTCGTACCAAAGTTCCATGTGAACATCCTCCTTCCGTTTGTTTCGTTATTCAGCTTGTCATACAGGTCAAGGATTGCACCCTCCAAGCGGTTGAGTTCGGCAAAGTCCATCGTATTGCCGTTCTCTATATAGACGGGGCTTGCCCCGTAGGACAGCTTCAAAGTATGGGCATTGATGGTATTCAGGTTTGCTTCCATTTGATTGATTTCATCAGCATAGAAGTAATCCCTGGGGGTACGGTCAGCGCCAAGGGAAGGAATGGTAAACTCCTGATACAGTTTGATAGCCATATCCCGTAGGTGTTGCAGGTTGTTCTTAATACGGTTGAAGTCAACCGCATTGAACCTGTCACCCTCATACACTCCGTTTGCATCTACCCCTCCGTGCCAGTCGGTCTTAGGCGTTTGCCACATCTTTATCCCTCCACTCTCCGGGCAGTAATCTTTCCAGAAAAGGACTGGTTGAAGTTGAGCGTAGCCCGGTATATCGTCACCTTCATATTGTCCCTGAACTCGTTCTCCTGGTACACAATATCGTTCACATCAATCTCTGGATTTCCACGGGTAGTGTACTCATACTCAATGCCTGCGGAGTAGTAGTCCGCAATCCATTCAGCCAAGTCCTGCGCCATTGTCATATCAGAGATAAGCGGGTTTTCCCACTTTACGGTCTTACCACGTTCCCGCAGTTTGACCGTTGCATAACGTTCAACCACCTTATACCTGTGACCCCATACCTCAAACTGGAAAGTACCTGCAACTGCGAATTGCACGGTCACATAGTAGTTGCCAGACGCAATGATAGTCACATTGCTTGCGGACTCGTTCAAGGTTGCCCGGTATCCATAGGAAGCAGCACCCATGTAGAAAGTCATCCGTTCGCCTGCTGTAACAATTACTTCCTCACTGACCAGACTTTCTTCTGGGTTTCCAGTCTGATAACTGTAACAGGGAACTACGATTTCCCTTACCACTTCCTGCTTGATAGCTTTCGGGGAAGAAGTCATATCCCGCTTCGTCATAGTGAAGTTCGTCACGTCACCAAAAGCAAAATGGTTCAGGACAATACGGTTGTACGGTTCAGCCGTCCCGGTAAACTCAATCTTCATGGTGTCAAAATCATCAAAATTATGGAGAACCACCATGTTCTTTGTGATAGCTTCCGTAACCGTATATTCCTCCACCAACTCCCCAGTATTGTAGGTTCTCACCACAATCCCGGAAGGGAGGGCATGACCAAATACCAACTTGATACCGTAGTACATACAGATTGCTTCCTGCGTAATCGTCAGCACGGGGTTCACAGAGAACTTGCCCTTTGCGTCAGATTGTGCGCTGGAAACAAACCCTGTATTAAGTTTCCTCCCATTCACGTTCCTGGGAAGGAAGTGCATACCTCCATCCACTACCGTATAGCCCGTAGCCAGACTTGCATATTCATCCTTCGTGTCCTTATTCATTACATTGGATACCGTAGAATAAGGGGCTTCTCCGTTGGAACTCACCGTAGCCAGCGGATTGAAATTGGACTTAATCTGAATAAGCCCCGTCCTGGACTGGGAAAGTACACAGCGGCAAGCATTGGCAATTATTTGTAAGGCTTCCTTGCACTTCACACGGGGCAGCGGGTTTTTTGTGTACAGATGTTTCAGGCGGGGGTCAATGTAATACTCCGTCTGTCCTGCTTCCCGCAGAATTTCCACCGCAAGGTCAAAATAGCTTTTTCCAGCGGGGGTGTACATTCCCCGGTAATACTCCGTATCCATACTTCTGAATACATCTTGACAGCGAATAGTGGCGGTATAATCGTCACTTTCCCATTCGGAACATAGAAGGTGATTGCCCCGTACCCATTCGATTTCTCCGCTCTCTGGCAACTGATACCCATAGTAAATATCCATTTCCTGTCCCGTTTCAAGGAAGTTGATAGCGGAACGGGGGTTATCTACATTGAAGTATTTATCGTAGTTTTTCAACGTCACGGTGAAATCAATCTGGGGAATATCGGCCCCTATCGGGGATACATAGCTTTCCAGACTGGATGCCATCACGGAGTCATTGTAGTAAACCAGGCCATAACCAAAGCGGATAGAGTAAATGCGTAGCCTGCTTCTGGGGTTCTTCATACGGTAGAAAATCAATGTCAATTTAGACGTATTTTCAAAGACTTCCTCCGTAGTAAACTCTGCCTGGTCATTATCCCTGAACTCTACCCTTTGCCCCTGGTCACTCACAATATCAAAGTCCACTGGGTAGTTCTCTCCAAAATTGATTGTGATACCACGGAAGTCCGTAGGTAGAATATTAAGGTTGATGGTCAGGGAAAATTGACCATCGGAAATCAGGTTGTTACTGATAAGTCCCGTATCGTAGTATCCTCCTACGGCGGTTCCTCTGGGAAGAAAGAACATAGAACCATCAACCCGTGTGAAGTTTTCCTCCAACGTGGCATAAATGGTATCATCTTTCTTCTTCCCAAAGAGGTTTGCCGTATTGGAATACCGGGCAAAGTTTCCCTTTTCAATCCGGGCTTTTGCCTGTGCTTCCTGATTGACCAGACCGAAAGACAGCATAATGTACGCTCTCTCACGCAGAGTGGATTTCATGCTTTTCTTATATTCTTCCGATACCTTTTGCATTTTCTCACTCTCCCGTATCAATCAGATTAACTTTGCAGTTGCGATAATGGGTAGGCTTCCCGTTTTCGTCTACATAGTAGGGTTCAGCCGTTCGGTCACCCGGATACATTCTTATTGTAATAAACTCGTTCGTCACCGGGTCTGGAAACGTCACATACACGAAAAAGTGTTTCAGGATACTTAATATCCTGCTCCACTCCGCAGCCGTTAGCCAAGGCCATTCCAGATTGTTGATTTTGTACTGGTCACGGCCTATGCGCTGTCCCACCACTGTACCGTTTGCATCACGTCCAGCGTCTACAAGGGTTGTAACAGTAGGTTCCAAACCACGCTTCGGGGACGGCAATTCGTACCCGTTGATTGCCAGATATGCCATTGTCCATCCCTCCTTACTTAGCAAACCTGTAACCGTTTGCTTCTTCCTGGGTTCTCACTGCATCGGTGATAACCCGGTTGCCAACCTGTACGGTGGTCTGTTCCTTCTTATTCGCTTGCCTGTTCATGTCGGTAGCCATCTGGGATACAGTACCCTGTACATACTCAACGTAGAAATCGGCAAGCGCCCGTCTGAACTCTCCATATTCCATGCCGCCCTTATTCTCGTCAGGCAATCCGCTTCGTACCTTTTCAGCCAAGGTATCCATCCACTCTGTATGAGTTTCCAACGGAAGTACCGCTTCCTTGCCAGCTTCGCCGCCGCCAAGAAGGGTGTTGCCCATCATACCGAAAATCTGTGCGCCGTCCAGAATACCGCCTTTAGCGTTCCAGCTTAGACCGAAACCAGAAGGGTAATCAAACTTCTTACCAAAAACGGTTACACTGCTCCACTTGACAGTGACCTTCGGAACTTTGATAGTCAATTTAGTAACCAGGTTTCCTACTGCGTTACTCCACCAACTCTTGACATTGCTCCACCAGGTAGACGCTTCGTTCTTAATGGCTACTCCAACGGAAAGGTTGCCAACCTTGCCAGACCACCAGGTTTTCACGTTAGACCACCAAGTAGACGCTTCGTTCTTGACAGAAGTAGTGAACTGCTTCACAGCACCAACCTTACCGCTCCACCAGGTCTTAACGTTGTTCCACCAAGTCAGGCTGTCATTCTTCACACTGGTAGTAAACTGCTGGACAGCGCCAACTTTTCCACTCCACCAAGTCTTAACATTACTCCACCAGGTACTTGCCTGATTAGCAACAGAGGTAGTGAATTGTTTCACAGCGCCAACTTTTCCGTTCCACCAGATATTCACATTGTTCCACCACATACTGGCCTGGTTCGTTACCGTGGTAGTGAATTGCTTTACTGCCCCAACCTTCCCAGACCACCAGGTTTTCACATTGTTCCACCAGATTGTAGAGTCGTTCCGAACAGAAGTGGTAAACTGCTGCACAGCGCCAACCTTGCCAGACCACCAGGTTTTCACGTTAGACCACCAGGTACTTGCCTGATTGACAACAGAAGTCGTGAAAGACCTTACAGCCCCTACCTTTCCGTTCCACCAGGTATTGACCTTTCCCCACCACTCCGTGGCTTGATTGACAACGGAAGTCGTGAAATTCTTCACGGCTCCAACCTTACCAGACCACCAGGTTTTGGTGTTATTCCACCAAGTAGCGGCATTGTTTACCACGTTTGTAGTGAAGGATTTTACAGCACCAACCTTCCTGTCCCACCAGGTATTGACATTCGCCCACCACGTTTCCGCTGTGTTTTTCACGCCAACTACAAACTCTGCAACGGGACTGCCCTCAAAGGCTTCCACCAGCGGGTCAATGATATGGTCTTTCACCCACTTGCCAATGTTCTTGAACGGGGTGAGAATACCATTCAATAGACCTTCAATAATGTATCCTCCGATTTCAGCCATCACCGTAGAAGGAGAGTGAATACCGAACAGGTTTTTAATCCACGACACGAACGGGTCAACGATGTTGGTTTTAATCCATCCACCGGGGTCATTGAAGAAATCCGTGATGCCTTTTGTAAAGCCCGCCCACATATCACTGCCAGCCTGCTTTACATCAGCCCACACGTTTTCACCCAACAGGGCGGTACAGAATGGGTCAATGATATGGTCAAAAACCCACGTGCCGATATTCACAAATCCTTCGCCAATCGCAGACAGAAGGTTCCCAGCGGTTTCCTTCCAGTCCTGTCCCGCAATTTCCGTATCCCACCAGTTCTTAATGTCAGCGCCGATACTACCAAAGAACCCGCCAAGGAACTGAACTGCGGAACGGATAGCCGTACCAAGGAAGGTGAATATACTGGTTGCAATACCGCCCCAGTCAATGTTTGTTACAACTTCCTTGATATTTGCCCAAAGGTCTTTACCCATCTGCGACCAGTCGTAGCCATTAAGCCACTCCGTAGCTTCGTCAAATGCACCCTTGATGCAATCGCTGACCTTCCTGGCAATCAAGCCCCAGTCAAGCCCGCCAAGCGTCCCAAGAATGAAGTCGAACTTTGCAGTGAACCAACGGACGATAATTCTACCGATGAAGGAAGTATCCACTTCTTCAAGCGCACCGTTCAGCATTTCAGCCACGTGTTCACCCAAATTGTGGAAGTCCACGGTTTTCAGGAACCAATATGCAGTCTGAACCGCAGCGTTAATCCAGTAGCCGATTTTATGACCTACGCCGTCCCAGTTGATACTATCAATTACCTCATTGACCTTACTGCCAATCAGGGTTCCCAGTTCTCTCCAATTTGCATTGTCGAAAGCCTGTTTCAGCTTATCAGCAAAATCACTGACACTGTTATCAATGGGAAGTTCCTCAAACATGGAACCGTAGTCAGTGCCACCGCCTCCACCGCCACCGCCGCCTGTATCATCCTTTTGCATGATGATGTTCAGTTCGTCAATGCCAGTGGTTGCGTCACGAATTTCCTTTGCCGCTTTTGCAGCGGAACCGCCTGCCTTTTCCAGGGAGTCCCCGTAAGAGGTAGCGTTTTTCTTTGCCGCCGTAAAGCTGGAAGCACCAGAAAGCCGTGCAAACAGCATATTAATGAAGTTCAGTAGGGTTACAATCTTATCAATCACAAAGTCGATTGCCGGGGCAAGCGCATTGATAATAGGCGCAGCCATAGCACCCAAACTGTTCTTGAGATATTGACCGCTGGTAGCAAGCCTGTCCATACTCTGGGCAAATGTACCACCCATGATGGTACTATACTGATAGAGGTTGTTGATGCCCTCCCTCATGGCTTGTGTCAACTGGGCGAACATGAAGCGAATGGCACGGTACATAGCAATCCGTTTCATGCTACTAAACAATTTACCCAGGCCAGAAGTATTCTGCTTAACCTTTGCGGCAAGCGCAGAACCTAATGTATCCTTGAGTTTACCCAGTGCTGTCCGGGCTTTTGCCCCTGCCATCTTAACCTTCGTTAAGGCATTACCCAGTTTATGCAGTGCGCCCGTTCCAACCGAAAACCCTTTTGTGAACACACCGCCAATCCCGTTCAGGATAGACTTGAGTATCCCGGTTCTCTGGGTCACCTGGGTTACAGCTTGTGCCGTTTCCTGCACACTGCTGGTAGCCTGCTCAACACCACTGGTAGCGGCTTCTGCACTGGCTTCCCCGGCAGGGGTATTCATCGTAGGTGCAACACCCGTGGAAGGAACCTTAACCTTCGGAATTTTTACATCCCCAACTTCCTGCAACTCCCGCAGCGCCTTACCTAAATCTTCCAGCTTTTCAATATCAGACCATCCGATTTCATGCAAGGACTGGGCAATCTCGTTTAACCGTTTGGGAATAGTGGGAGAAATTGTAGCTTTTCCACCAACATTCAAACTCTCAAGCGCTTTGCCAAGGCTTTCCAGTTTATCAGAATGAAAACCCTTCAAGGCTTCATTCAACTTGTTCAGTTCCTTTACCTTAGAGTTCAGACCCAGACCGCCCTTCGTAGCCTGTTTCAGCTTACCCAGACTTGCGGTCAATGCGTCTATACCCTTAGTACCTTCTTCGGACTTCGCTTCAATTTGAAACTCAAGTCCCTCAAGTTCAACTGCCATTGTCTGCTTCCCCTCCTTTCTTCGATTTCTTGAAGCGTTCATTGAAAGCCGCCATCATAGCCCGCATAGCTTCCTTACCGTTTTCAAGCATTTGCTTCTTCTTGCGTTCCTCCGATTTCTTACTGCCAGAACTGGTAATCGGTATCGGTTCGGAACGGAAGGGGAAGGGCTTATTCTTCTTGCTTAACGGGTTGAAAACCGGGGAAGCATCCAGCAAGGCTTCATAGATATATGCTGCTTGTAGCCACAATTCAGAGTTGCGCCGCTCCTTCTTAATTTCTTCCGCTTCTCTGTAATACTTCGTCATGCAGTTGTCCCCATCCCAATAATCGTGATAGGACATTCCAAGACTCATATAGTAGCCACAGAGTTCTTCAAATTTGTCCCCGTAACGCACAATAGGGGACGGACGGCCTATGCCGCCGTCCCCACCGTTGCCAGACGGCAAGTCCGTTACCAACTTGCCATCCAGTCCACGTTTTTTGCGGAGTCCTCCGGTTCCTCCATCAGAGAAACAATCGGTTCATTGTACATTTCAGCCAACTTCTCAATCAGTTTGTCCTTGTTGGGCATATGGGCGTAGATTTCCTCAATCACGTCCGGCTTGACAAACCGATGATGTGCCTTGAAAGCACCCGCAAAAAGGGCAGGCAGGAGAGTCATGGGCTTATCGTCAATGTTGCGGGCAACAAACCCTTCATCCTCCATCTGCTTGATAGTACGCCGGGTATATTCCAGCGTGTATTCCTTACCTTCGTAAGTAAAGATAATCTGCTTTGCCATTGCTCATTTCCTCCAATTCTTCAAATTGTATTGTGGGGGGGGGTTATTCCTCCGTAATAACGGTGGTAGGGGCAATCGTGATAGCCATACCACGAACCTCATTCACGCCGCCGCCAGTCACACGAACGGAAAGCTGACCGTCAAAGGCAAACTTACCATCCGTACCAGTCGGGGTCACAGTGCCGTTAGCGTTCTCCGTGCCGCCAAACCACACGGCAAAACCTTCCACCTTGTTCTTGAGGGCTTTCAGCGCCATGTACCCGGTCTTGTCGTAGTTGGTGTTGAAGTTCATAGCTTCATTGCCCTGGATGCCCATGATAAAGGTCTGCATACGGTCAGACAGCGTGGTAGTTTCCAGCATTTCAGGGTCAGTACCCAGGTCAGGGAACTCCGTAATGTCAATCAGCTTTTCCCAGGTAGCTTCTCCGCCGCTTTCACCGGGCTTCTTGTGCATGAGAAAAGTCATATACGTACTTGTAGCCATTGTTCGTTACCTCCTGTAAAAATATTGTCCATCGGTCATAGCCCTGTACCGGGCTACAATCCTGTAAATGGTTGCATCCTCCAAGTTGGGAACAGGAGTAAGTGCCAGACGCTTAAAGTTCATGGCGAAAAGAACTTCGTCAATAACCTTTGCAATGGTTTTACACTCCGTTTTCTTCCCGTCCGTCTTGTTGGAATAAACATTGATTTCAAACATGACCTGTGCCATTTCAGCACTCCCGGTCATCTTCTCCGAAACAGCAGAGTTGTCACTTTGTGTGATACTCACATGAGGGAAAGAGGAAGGTGCTTTCACGTATTCCCCAGCGATATTGATGCCGGGAAATTTCTCACGTAAGACTCTTGCAATCCGGGTATATACCTCATTTTCGCAGTCAATCATACGTACACCCTCCTTGCAATTTCAGCAAACTTGTCCTCCAACTCTCTCACCGTCAGGTACATACTCATGTTGGCAGGGTTGCCGTAAGTGTGAATTTCCCCGGCGTGTTTCCCTTCCGTGATAACCTCACCGTTGCTTCCGGGGTCACCACTGTACCGCCATCCCTTTTCTAACCGTCCCAGTTTGTACCCATACTGACCACGTATCATGCCGTTTTCCCCGGCTTCCGGGTGATTATCCGGGTATTTCACACCTGTACCAAACTCAATGAAAAGCGTTGCGCCCCCAACTGCCATGACCGCCACTTTGTTTGCACCCCTGTCCTGCATAGAACAGGTAACGTCGTTCGTACCATCGTAGACGGCCTGACCAAACTTTACGGAAGCAATCTCCACACCTTCATCAGCAAGGGCTTTTAGAAATGCCTTTGTTTTATCCGTCAACCACTTTTTGTAGTTGTTCAGTTCCTTAATGGCCTGGTCAATGCTTCGCTCATTAAGTTGTACCTTGATAACCCGTTTCTTCACGATACCTTCACCTTGCTCACTGCATAGGATATGGCGTTCAGGGACTTTGCCACACGGCGAACCGTGTAATCATAAAGTGGCTTTCCATCTTTGACCTCCGGGGCTTTATCAACGAAAAGCACCGTGTTTTCATCAATGGGACACGTCATATCGTCAGTAATGAGAACCTTATCATAGGACTCCAAGTTGCCGAACATATTTACCTGGGCGTACCCCATTGCGGGGGATACGCTGCACATCAACTTCACCGGCTCCCCATAGCCTACCGTAGTTTCACCTGTTTCATATCCGTCAGCGTCCAGTAATGGCACACGGTCAGAATACAGGCAATAATAGACAGGAGATAGGTTGCGCTTCATCAGCTTCATACCAGCACCCCCGCCATCGGGATAATCCTTCGCAGTAACGTAGGAGGAATGTCACCATCCTCATAAGAACGGGACACGCCATTCTCACTGTGCGCCGTTTCACCCTCTGCCCCACGCTTGTTCAGCATATAGGCCGCAATCTCAACATGAGTGGTATGATAGGGGGCAGGTACATCCTCTGTCCCCGTACCATACGGATAGGCTTTAGAGATAACCACGCCTTTAGCAAGGGTCAGATAGGTGGACAGCACATCCGTATCCGTTTCACCCGTCATGCTTTTCAGCATAGTCAGCTTTTCAGTGTCAGTCATGTTGTCCACCCTCCTTCCTCACTTACGCACCAGCAGAACCGCTGCCGATTTCAGAAGCGTTCGCCACATAGACGGAACGGCTGTAAGTCGGCTTCTCAAAGTTCTTACTAATACCAGTGAACTTGCCGTGATACCACTCCGGGCCGTGGTCAAGACCAATCTGGCCGAAAAGCTGATACTTCTCACCAGCGCCAACCTTCGCAAGCGGCTCCAGGAAGAAGTTACCCTTGCCGGGAACGGGCTGATAGACCGGGGCAATCACGTCCAGGTTCAGAAGCAGCGCCGTACCAGCAGGCAGGCACTCACCCAGGTACAGGTAAACCACGCCAATAGGCGTAATCACACTGGACAGGGCGATACCGTTTACATCACGGGCAGCAGGCACAACGGTCAGGCCATTCTGCACTGCATCAGCGTTAATCTGGAACATGGTGATAGCGTCACACCACAGACACAGACCTTCGGTAGGAGCGTTTGCCCCGTAAATCTTCTTTACCATGTCCGCAATATCCCACAGACCCAGGGGCTTGTTACCCATAGTGGTCACGTTGGTGGTGATAGCGGGGATAAGACCACGGGTCTTGTTGGCAGTTGCATCAGAAGTGGCCTTGTTGAACACACCGTTGATGAAGGTGTACTCAATGTCACGGTTCACCTTCTGGATTTTCGCCGCAACCTGGAAGTCCAGTTCGTTTACGGGGTTGGCCTGCTGGTTCTCAATGTTGATACCGCTCAACGTACCCATGTTGGACTGCTTTGCGTAAGAGATACCCACGGACTCCATGAAAATCTGGGTCACGTTGGTTTTCTGCTCACGGGTAACCACAGTAGCATCCGGGGCGGTCAGAGAAGCATTTTCACTGATTTCAGGCTGGGAACCGTCACCGCCAGAAGTGTACTCCTGACCAGTGACAAACTCGACATGGTTCGTGGTTTTCGCCCTGCTTCCGATGATGGAAGAAAGCGGGGTACGCACGTTACCCTTGTTGAACAGCATACCGCTGTAATTCAGAACACCAAAACTGGTTGCAATAGCGTCAGCCATTTTCGTTTACCTCCAATTCTTATTCTTCGTTCGTCTGGTTCGCTTCGTCCTGCGCTTTCAGACGGGTATAGTATGCAGCAGCGGTCAGGTTACCGCTTGCCTGCGCTTCGGCAATTTTCTTCGCATAATCCATGCCGCCCGTATTTTCAGAACCCGCAGCGGGGCGGGGGGTCTTTCTCATATGGTCAGCCTGAATAGCTTTCTTCTGGACTTCCAGATATTTAGACTGGTTTGCCATCACCTTGTCCATATCGCCATCCACCATAGCGGTAGCGGTTTCGGTGGCAAGGCTCTCGTCATAGCCCATTGCCAGAAGTTTAGACTTCCTTTCGGTCAGGGCAATGGAACGCTTCAAATCAGCGTTTTCCTTTGCCAATCTGTCCTGTTCCTCCTTCTGGGCAGCAGCGGCAGCTTCATCATCGGACTGCTTACTTCTAAGCTGCTTCTTGTAGTCGGCAGCTTCGGAGTTGGCCTTAGACAGCGCAGCTTTCAGGCGGTTTACCTCTGCGTCATTACCCTGCCCAACAGTTTCAAGGGCAGCAGAAATTTCATCTTCGGTCATACCTTCCTTGTAGGCTTTACCCAGCAAATCACTCAAATAACTCATTTCAAAGTCCTCCTTGCGTTTTTAGTTGGTGGTTCACTCCACTCTGTTTTCCGTTTTATCCTCTTGTCTTGAGTTTGCGTTTTATAGGTGTTCCCTCACCATGAAACGGACAAAGCCCGTTATTCATCAGTTGTCAGTATCACGATACATCGGCAGTTTGCATTATTCTCCACCTTCGTGAAACCCCCAGGGTATGGGGCATGGTCACCATCATAGGTGAAAAATTCTTCCTCCAACGGAACCGATTGACCTTCCAGGTACTTGTGGGTTTCCCTAACCAGATTGTCCTTTACGGTGTGCCAGTGCTTTGTAACACCGAAACCGCCGTTATTGACATAATCCGTACCGCCGTCCTGAACTGCTGCATTGTAGACTCTGTGATATTCAGACTCCACAAGGCTTTGCAAACCCCCTATGTCATTACCTCCCACATGGTCTGCAACACGGTCGGCAAATGTCTTTCCCTCAATCACCAGATAGATAGCGTCCTCCATCTGGTCAACATTCACGGAAAGTTCATGCCCAAGCATGATACCTGCGTTTCGTATTCCAAGCACATAGGCGTTTATCAGGAAAGAAAGCACATCGTCCACAATCTGGCTTACCCTTGCAGCAGAGTCACCGTCTGCCATCTGATAACTGGTTGTGGTCAATACGTTCAGTTCATCAAGCGCAGTCAAATAGCTGGAAACCACTTCGTTCATGTTCATTTCCTCAAAAGAAAATGGGACTATGAGCGTTTGCACTCACAGTCCCATTGGACTTACCAGAACCCTTGTTCCAGTCAAACCTTGTCGGTTTCCTTCATTTTCAGTTTGCGCTTGATTTCCACAATGGCTACCTTACCCTGCTCAATCAGAAGTTCCACTCTGCTCCCGTGTTTCAGCAGGGTTTCCATCTCCGCTACCATTTCCTTTGTTATTACCGGGGTCATCGGTATCCTCTCCCTTCATCTGGTTTTGCTTTTCCATCAATTCCTGGGCTTTTTGTTCCTGCTCCTTCACGTACTCTGCACTCATGGTATAAGCAAGGTCAGAGTCCACAAACAGGCCGCAATGCTCAAAAGCCAGACGGGGGTGTATCTTCGTGTTCTTCAACATGAGGTCAAGCACCTGCGCCTTTTGCAGGATATTTTCATAGTTGCGGCGGGTGAAACGGATTTCAATGTTGCACACCTTCAAATCCATATCCACCAGTGTACGGCAAATATTAAGTACCAGTTTAAGGAACCGCCGTTCAGATTTCTTAAACATCAATTCGCTGTCCTTTGCCCGTGCTTCCGCAGCAGACCACCCGTCACGCATGATAACCGCAGACCCGGTATCACTGGTAGAAGAACCGCCGTTGCGGTTCGGCATACCACAGATGGTCAACACCGTCTGATACATATGGTCTACAAGCGTCTGGGTTTCACCCTGGTTCAAAGAGTTTATCAGGTAGGATACTTCCGCTTTCAGTTGCGGGTCAATGTCCTTAAACTTGATAGCCCCTTCCTCCCTTAACTGTTTGAAGTCATCGGAAGTAATATCCACATTGTGGAACAGCATAAGTGCCTGAATAAACTGTTCAACACCGTCCAAACGGTTACTATCCGTCAGGTTGATAGCGTCAAGCAACGGAATAACCAGTTCAAAGGCTCCAATGCGGGCAAGGTTCAACGGGTATTCGATAATGGGAATGTCCCCCAGAATGTGGGTTTGATGGTCAACCACCACAGACTCCACGATTTCAAAATACTCATACTTAGAATAGCAAGAGTAATGGACAATTCCCTTTTCATCTACCACATACTTCACACCCAGTACCGGGGCATTTCCCAAGCCGTTGTTGTACACAACAAAGGTATTTCTGGGGTCAAGTGTGTAGATTTCAAACGGAGAGTCATCTTCCTCCCCTTCTTCATCAGGAAGAACCATACGGAAAGACGTACCACAGATATGAAACCAGTCAGCCAACTCCTTATCCTTTGCGGGCTTTTCCTCTGCAAACACAAATTCGTTAAGCTGGTTGATATTATCTGCAATATTCTCCGCATTGCCACGGGATACATATTGCAGAGGTTCACCCATCAGATACCCAGACTTGAAGGACACAATTTCATTCGCCCGGTTCTCCACGATATGATTGCAAATCTCTGGCCTTACCTGTTTTTCTCTGTTAAGCACGGGCTGTCTGCCCTTGTAGTAGTGCCAGAGGTATTGAATTTCAGACCTGTTCTTCCAGTGGTACGGAAGTGCCTTGCGTAGAATACTCACTACGTTGTCAATGGTCACTTCGGTTTCATCAGTCTTGATGATACGCCTACCATGCAGCGGCATAATCACGCAGAACACCCCCTTCAAAGCATAGTTTTACCTACTGTCATTATACAACTCTCCAATGCTTATGTCAAGAGTTATCTTGATAAAAGGATTGGAGAATTTTAGATTTACCAAGGACGCTTAAAGATTTCCACCTTTGCACCCACAAGTCCACGGAGTTCATTTTCCAGAAGGGATAGGGAGTCAGGTGCATCATCATGAGGTACTTTGCCAGACCGTGTGTAGGTTGTGACCTGCTTCATGAACTCCGCATACTGACTGTTCCTGGCATACGTGGAAGGGTCTTTGAAGTAAAACCTTTTGATGATGGTGTCAGACGCAAATTCAATCCGAGTCTGCTTATTACTGATTGTCCGCTTCGTTCGGATACTGCAACCCATGTATTTCTTCTCTGTCAAGATTGTCTGTACATCCCTGGCAAAGTAAGAGCCTGCATTATTGCTCTCAAAAGTAGCAGCGACAACCATGTTATCCATCAGTGCCTTTGCACATTCAGGTTTCGTAGTTTCAGGCGGGGAGTCATCAAACACCACATCTACGATATAGACTTCATCCCCATATACAGCGGCAATAGGCATAGCGCAGTAGTCGGAACCCTTATCCGCAGTATCACATACCGCAATTATACTATCTGGGTCACGGTCAATAGGCAGTTCAAAGAAACGGTTTAAGCTACTCTCTGGAAACAGTAGACCTTTTGCTTCAAAAGGCTGCTGCTGAAACTCACTTTCAAACTGCTCCGCAGAAAGCATTTCCCTCTGGTCACGGAAATATTGAGTGGTAAAAATCTTCTTACCCTCTCTCATGTACTCAAAGTTGCTTTCATCAGTTACAGGGTCAAGCGCCGGGGTTTCAATAACCTTCATTCGCTTCCCCTGCTTCTTCATTTCCTCCTGCAAGTGGCCTATGGGGTCATACAGTGAATACCGGGTTCCGCAAATGACTATGGGCGTTCCTTCAATGGCACGTCCAATAATGTCACCACTTATTACCTCCCATTTGTCATCAAGCCGCTGTCTGTTTTTTGCTTCCTCACGTCCTTCCACACAGTCATCCAGGTACAGAAGGTTGGTTGCTTCGGAAAGACCTACCTGCCTTGCATCAATAGAACGGCACATAACCGTAGGGAAACGGGATTTATGCAAAAGATTGATAATTTTAGTATCCGCATTGGTCTGTACCAGCTTGCTTTCCGGGAAAATATCGTAAAAGTGATAGTCATTGGGGGTTTGCAGATATTCCAGGCAACCCAGGTAGAAAGACTTTACAAGGTCATCACCTGTACCTTCCATCAAGGTAGAACGGTCAGGATATTTGCCAGATAGCATATTGGTAAAATTGATGCCTAACTGGGATTTACCAGCACGTTTCGGCATGGAGATAGAGAGGAAGTCCAGCTTGCCGTCAAGTATTTCCTGGTATGCGTCCACATACCGCTTGAGATAATGACGGCGGGGCTGATAGAACTTCTTATCCAACGGCTTTCCAAACTCTACGGCCTGCAAGTAGTCATCAAAGAAATGCGGTGCGCCGAATAGCAGAGAACGAAACAGCAGATTATCAAACCGTTCCGCTTTCCGAAAATCGCCATGCTCTACGACAAGACGCAGACCCATACCTACCTGCGCCCGTAACGCATGGTTCCATTCGTGGGCTACCGTAAAATCTATCTTTTCATACTCCCGGCATAGGTCAAACAGGTCATTGTAGGGTTCAACCTCCATTGGACAGGCGTGAATAGCTTTTTCAATTCTTTCTTTCAATTCCAGATAATTCATCCCTATACCTCCCATAAAAAATAGGGACTGCCTATAACAGACAGTCCCATTGGACAAGGCCGTGACTTTTCACGCCTTAATATTCCCAGGTTGGATATGTAATCCATTTCCTTGTGTGCTTTACTTTAGGTGCTTTCTTTTTGAGTAGCTTACAGAGAATGAAAGCCACCAGGGCAATTCCCAGCAGAACGCAATCCAGAACTGGTACTATTACCAGCCAGCACATAAATTTACAAAATACCCACATGACCTTGCAGGAGAACCAGAGTGATTTTCCCAACCTCTCTACTGCACAGATGAAAAAGAGTGTAAGAACATCAGGCATTTTCATCCTCCTTTTCCCCTACGATAAAGCCCGTGTCAAGAATGGGTGTATCTTCTGGCACAATAGCGATTTTATACCCCAGCGCCGCCAGCATTTCATTCATGGTTGATACAGGAATATCCTTCGCCTTTTTCGTATTCAGTCTATCCCAAAGCGCAGCGGGGGTAATATTCAAAACCCTGGCAAATTCAGCGTTGCCTAACTCCTTGCGCGTCATAATCTCTTTGACAATATCTCTGGCTTTCATGGCTCTACCTCCTTGATTGCTTTCAGTATATCATGCTCTTTCTGAAATGTCAAGCGTTTTCTTGACAAGAAAGTGCATGACTTTTTTTGCTTTTGCGGATTTTGAGAAATGAGGTTAGTAGGGTATTTCTTATTTTTCCTACAAGTTCTCTTAGATAAGCCCTTACTAAGAAAACTTATAGCAAAATTCAGTTTTGCCCTACTATGCCCTACGGGAGGAAAGGGGATAAACCAAACTTTTTTTTATTTTTGCGGTATTTTCGACACTCACCCGCCCCGGCCTGCCGGGGGTTAAATCCCCCTCCGGGGGTAGGCGTGGCGCAGCAGGCCAACGCCCGCCCAGGCCAGCGCCGCCGCAAAATTATTTTGAAAAACATCAAGAAAACGCTTGACAATCAAGAAAATGCTTGATATAATAAGACCATCAAGAAAACGCTTGACAAGAAAGCGCTTGACAGGCAGGGCAGCAGGCCAGCCGTAAAAGGTAGGCTTGCGAACCTGAACCAATGCAGAAAAGGCAGATTGCACAATAGGAGGTAAAAGCCATGTTGAAAACCAATAGTAAAAAAGCCCGTGAGAATGTCCGGGCGTACATCCTGAACAACTTCACCCCGTGCGGATATACGGACAACCCGCCGCAGGACTTCCCCGGCGTGGCGGCGTTCATCCTTGACACGTTCCGCAGCGAAAAACCCGCCGTGGGTGGATATGCCCGGATGACCGAAAGCGAACGCTTTACAGACTGGGCGCAGGGTTTAGCGGGTGTCCTGGATACCTGCTACTATTACAACCGTAGCGCCGTTGATGACCTGGGCGCAATCCTGGAAGAAACCGAAACCGAAAAAGCCCGGTTTGATGAACCCCAGGCCGAAAGCCTTTTAACGAGTTTGATTTACCGTGAATTGGTGAGGGGGTGCAAGTAATGAGGAAGTATGGACAGCGGGAAATAAAATCCCTTGTGAGAAGTGGCGCAGCGGTTGACATTACCAGCCACGACAACGCAGCCCGCCAGGAATTAGAAGCCCGTGAAGGATACCTTGACAAGGTGGGTTATAGTTCCGGGGTGTATGGCCTGAATGGTGGATTGCTTCAAGGCCACGAAAGCGGCACACTTTACGCAATCACAGCCAGGACAGCGGCGCTTTTCATCTACTTCTAACCCGTGGCGGCGGGTATAAATAGCCAGTTAAGCCGCCAGCGCTCCCAGGGTGTAAAGCCCTGGGAAGTCTGGAAGAACCAGAGAAAGGAAGGTTTCACAATGGTTAAAATGACAGCGGAGGATTTACGCCGCCTTGCCGATAAGGTAGAGAACCGGGAAAAATATGGTAATATGTGCGGGGTGGTTTATGTTTCCATCAAGCACCACCCAAACGGGCGGGAGTTCGTAGAGTTTGAACAGCCTTGCCAGTATGCAGAATGTAATAGCAACTATTACAGATATGACGGGAGGTAATAGCCATGATTTACCTTGCTACTTACTTCAACCAGGGAAAGCCCGTTTGCACAACCAGAGTACAGGCCAGCAGCGCAGAGGAAGCGGAAATAATAGCCGGGTTCAAAATCGCTTGCCGCCTGCCAAACGTGGAGCATGACCGCATAGAGGTTTCAAGGGTGGAGGGATAAAAGATGATTTACGCAGAATGGACGCTTTACGGCGAATTTGACAACGGTATTTTTCCCACCTGGGACGCATACCACGCCGCCACATTCAACCCGGATATTGAAATCAAGGTCGTTCGGGTCATTCGATAAAGGACAGCCCCGCCGCCGTGCGGGGCTTTACCATAGGAGGGAAACCGCATTGAAAAGAGTATGGACAACGCCTACGGGCGAATATTTCAGCCTGTACAAGGATATGTTAAAACAGCCGCATTTGCTCATAGCAGGCGCAACGGGCAGCGGAAAAAGCGTAGTTATAAACGGCCTAATTTATACGGCATTGTATGACAGCCCCGCCGCCGTGCAATTCATTTTGATTGACCCTAAGCGGGTTGAACTGGTGGACTATAAGCCCTTGCCGCATACGCTCCAATATGCCAGCGAACCGGGGGATATGGTGCAAGCCCTGGAAAAGGCTATGGAGATAACAGAAACCAGATACAAGGCCATGCAGGCGCAGCACGTGAAGAAATACGGCGGCGGGGCGGTTTATGTGGTCATTGATGAATTAGCGGACTTGATGACCACAGACCGCCGCCACGTTCAGCCCCTATTGCAAAGGCTCTGTCAGATAGGGCGGGCGGCAAATGTCCACGTAATAGCCGCTACACAATGCCCGCTTGCTACTGTCATACCCACCCCTATAAAGGTAAACTTTGATAGCCGGGTAGCCTTGCGAACCCGCAGCGCCCAGGACAGCCGCAATATTTTAGGCGTGAAGGGTTGCGAAGTGTTACCCCGCTACGGTCAGGGCTATTACATGACCCCGGACGGGCTGACCCTGTACAATATCCCCATGCAAGCCCCGGACGATATAGCCGCCCTTGTGACCTACTGGAAGCGCCAGAAACCCCGCTTGAAGTTCAGATAAACCGCAAAGCCCCGGACAGGTGGACAGCCTGCCGGGGCTTTCCTTTTGCCCTACGCCGTAGGCCGTTATATTCGCCCCGTAGGGCGTTTTATGTCCTGGGGTGGTATAGGAACCCACAGGCAGCACGAAAGCCCGCCACAGGGCGCACAGGGACGCACAGCAGGCAGGCGGGCGGCGGGGTATAGGTATAGCCCAGGACAGCCGCAGCGGGTACAGCTTACCCAGGATGGGCATTGAAAAGCCCCGGCGCAGCCGTCAAGCCTTGCCGGGGTTGTATATGGTTTGGTGCTTCATGGTCAGGCCGTGGGGTCTTTCTGCACTTTCTGGGGAATTTCTGCAATCGCTTCTTTCTGCCCTTCTGCGCTTTCTGGAAGTCCCAGCGCTTCCCCTTCTGGCAGTTCTGTAATACCATAGGCATTTTCAAGATACTTCTGCCGCAATGCTTCTGCGTCCTTCTGCTCTCCCAGGGGGCTTGTGTTCGGAGTCAAGACAACCTCCTGCTGGTCTTTCATGCCGTCATAGTTCTTCTGCCAGAAGATGCCAGTAACAGGGTTCACTTTGCCGTCCTCCATTAAACCCTCCCGGTACATAGCACAAAACTGACGCACTTTTTTGATAAAGTCGGTACGGGCAGGGTTCCCCAAATTGCGGTTCTCCCATTCCCATGCCGTACCCTTATCTATACCAATAGCTGCATAAGCCGCTTGATTGCCTATCTTCATATCCCATTCTGCGCACAACTGCAAATACCGATTGAACCGCCGTTCCATTTCTGCAACGTCATTATGGTCAAGCGGTTCAGTCGGAAGAATAGCCTGCATGAACATGATACGCCGGGTATTATACCCAACCTCCAAATCAGGGTTTGCGTCCTGAATGATAGGGGACTTATCAGACGGCTTACTGCCTGCCGCTGCTTTCTGCCTGGGCTTCGTGTCCTTCGCTCCTGGTGTCCGTGCCATCCTTCTGCCCCTCCTTCCTCATTTCTCCATAGACAGAGTTTTTCCGAACCTTCTTCGGCTTTCCCTCTTTCTGCTCTTTCTGGGCTTTCTCTCTTGCCCACCGTTCAACATAGCTTTCCATTGTCGTTTCCTCCTTCTGCAATTTGTAGGGGATAGTAGGGTATTTCAGCGTTTTACTATAAGTTTTTATAGATACGCACGTACTAAGAAGAAATTATAGCAAAATGCTATTTTACCCTACAAACCCACCTAATTTTCCTTCATTCCAATGCCCCGGTACACGGCAACACCGCTGACAATAGACTTTTCTGCGTACCATTCGGGGTGCGCTGTCAGTTCTGCGTTGAACTTCTTCATGCTGCAAACGTAGTAACCATTGCTCTTGCACCAGATTTTATAGTTGTCATAGAGGGTCTTTGCCCGTGTGTTCCCTTCTGCAATCTTCTGGCAGCGTTCTTCAAGGAACTGCAATACAAGGTCGTTGTCCTTCTCATACTGCTTGACCACGGCTTTCATCGGGTCGGACATTTGCAGGCCAAAGCGGCGATACTTGAAATACCCAGCCACCAGCCAAGTGAAGATACCCCGCATGGCTTCCGGGCTTTCAAAGTAATCCTTCAAGCCCTTGTCCTGTTCTGCATCCGTGAAATGACGGTTGAACTCAATCACCCGCACACGGTCAGATGCAAACAGGCTCTTGTCCTTTACGGCGGGCAGGTCATTACAGGACAGCCACATAGTAAACTGGGGCTTGAACGTGATAGCGCTCTGATACAGTTCCCGTGCGGTAATATCTTCGCCGCCCGTGTACTGCTTGATGGTCGCTTCATCCAGCTTCCCCGCTGTGTCAGACTCCGACATGGTGACAAATCTACGGCCTTTCAGCTTTGCCAGCACAGGGTTTGCCGCTTCTGCGTTCTTCTGCCTTTCTGCCCTGCAAATGAGTTCCACGGGGGCAACGGTAGAGTAATCACCCAGCAGGTGTTGAATAGCATCCAGCATGGTAGACTTTCCGTTCCTGGTGGTCTTGCCGTGAAGGATAAACATACATTCTTCCTTGCCGGTTCCCAGGATGGAATAACCCAGCGCCCGTTGCAGGTAGTCAGCCTTGTCCGTGTCGTTCTGCGTGACTTCCTGAATGAACTTTTCCCAGCGGTCACAGCGTACTTCCTGCAAGCTGTATTCAAAGTTCGTCTGCATGGTCAAGAAGTCATCCCACTTGTGTTCCCGAAAGGTCATGCTTTCCAGGTCATAGGTTCCGTTCTTGCAGTTGACCAGATACGGGTGAGTGTCAAACTTCTCCGCTTCAATCCTCATGCAGTCCGCAGCGTCCTTCATCATGCGGTCACGGAAGCGGCGGTCACCCATTTTCGCCACAAAGCCCATGTACTGCTTGCGCTTTTCTTCATCCGGGATTTCCCCACAGTACAGCGCCATCAGCCGCACGAACTCCTTAATCTTTGCCGCCACAAGCAGAGAACCAACGTCCTTCTGCCACTTGCCGTCCTCATAGGTGTACCAGGATTTTGCTTCCGGGCAGAAGCGGGTATCCTGGGCGTAGCACTCACTGAATAAATCAGCCATGCCCGCTTCATCCCAGGAATAGCCCGTGGAGTTCTCTTGATAGGGCAGTTCAGGGTGTACGGACTTGATGTAGAACATCTTTCTGCTGATTTCTTCGGATGTAATATAGCGCCCGTTGGAGAGTTGAAACAGTTCATCAGCCATTCTTTCTTTCTCCTTTCTTGAGAAAGGCCATGAGTTCTTTCATACAATCCGGGCAAAGGTCATAGGTATTCCGGCTCCAATGGGAATTTTCCAAATCCCTATCAATCAGTATCAGACCATTTGCCTTGCCATTTTCCTTAAAGGCTTTACTACCATCGTAATGCTCATAGAGTTTACCACAGCAGTCACATTTTCTTGCTCTCATGTACTTTTTCTCCTTCCTCACAAATTCTTATTCAGGTTTTCATAGATAGCTTCCAGCCGCTTTCTGTTCAACCTGGGTTGCATGAGAACTTCATGAAGGTCATTCATTGCATCTATTGCCAAACCCCGGTAGCCGTCAGCTACTTTTTCGTAGTCATCCCCGTTCTTACCACGGAGTTCTGCCAGAACTTCTTCATAGAGTTCTTCACAATCCCGTCCAAGGTTTTCACTGATAATCTGCTGCAACTTATCGGCTTTGGTTTCCCCGGCAAAGATGTACTCCGTGGAACCATTCTCAAGGTACAGTGTCCGTGCCATTATCATTTCCTTCCTTTCACCTTCTATATCGTGTTACGCTTTCGCATATCGTTCTCAATTCCCGGTCAGGCAGCGGAGGTTTACAAGCCCTCTGGTTGACATAACATAATTCCTTGTAGATTTCCTGCTTACTGTACCCGGTATTGTGCATGGCTCCCGCAAGGGAAGTCAAGGAAAGGTTTCTGCCCCCGGATATGATTTCTGGGTATTCAGGCCGTACAAAGACCTTTCCCTTTTCTGGCTTACGGAACACGGGCGAATAGATTTTCTGAACCAGAGAGGACTTGCCGCCGCTTTTGCGTTCGGCTTCCGGGAAGTATTTCTCAACCACATAATCAATGGCTTTCTGGTTCTCAATGATTTCAGGGAAGATAAGCACCTTGCCCGTCATGATGAAGAACCGCCTTGCCTTATAAATCTCCACACCTGCCAGGTTATTTCTGCCCGTGAAGGGGAGATTGCCACGCAGGAAAATGTGAACCCCACGTCCGCTTCTGGACTTTTCGGTATAGGACTGGCAGGCTTTCATAATATCAGCACATAGCGGGGTCATCAGGCCATCATCAAACCCAGCGTCAATATCAATGCCTACCAGCCCATTGTCCGCAAACACAAATCCCAGATGGTCATAAGTACCGCCCTCTACCGCCGCCTTTGCCTGGTCAAAGGTTCCCCAGGTGTCAGGGGCGGTGGAGGAAGCGGCTTTTCGCTCAAAAGGCTTCATGGGAATTTTGGACGTATCCCAGGCACACACCCACTGCTTCAAATTTTTCAATTCTTCTGGTATTCTGGAATAATCCATCGTTCCCACACACTCCTTTACATAGTAATCAGTTCGCTATACGGCAAGCCCTCAATCCAGCGGCAAAAGGTATGCCACTCGTCCAGCTTGTGGTTTTTGCGGGAATGATAGATGTTCCGCAACACAGCGTAGTTCAGTTGCACAGTGCGCTTCTGGTTGTAACTGGTGGGAAGAAGCTGTATCATCTGCCACCACCACTTCTTGTCATTGGTTTCCAGATAGTTACCACGGCAAGCGTTCAGGTTGGCAATGGTCACATCCAGCACTTCCTTCATGCGGGGAATAAGATGGTCAGTAGAGAAGTCCTCTCTCTCAAACTTTTTTGCATGGATTTTGTGCATGGTCGAACAGCTATTTGCCACTGTCCCCACTTTATAGGTGTCGTACTCTTTCCACCAATACAGCGGGGCGGTCAGGTCGCAAGTCACGCCAATCATCCGCAGGAACTTACTATGGTCAGTCCCGGACTTAATCAGGCGCTTCATCAGGTCAAGGTCTGCGGCTCCCACAATGTACTTGTCCACCCGGCAATTATGGTCACTGTTCAGTTCACAGCCAAAGCACCCGCCGCCCGGATACTGCGGCTCCCAACAATAGTGACTATCACTCTTTCCCCAGGAGTTCATGGGATTTCTCATACCACGGACAGCGGCTTCCCATCCGTAGGTTTCAGCCCTATCAATCTTAATCACACTTTGCACCATCCCTTCTGCGGATACTCATGTACAGCTTGTACTCAATTCCCTGCATTTCTGCCGCCTTATGCAGGGCTTTCTTCTTCGTGGTGTAGCGCCGGGTCAGCGGGGTCTTTTCTTCACCAACACGGCACACGTAATACTGGCTACTGCCTTTCTCTTTCGATACGGTATATTCCAGCATCATTTTGGCTGCTTCCTCCTTAATTTTTCTCATGAGATAGTCACCGCTCACACTCGTCATCAGGCCGTAAAGGTCAGAATGGAAAAAGGCTTCTATCTCATTGATGTTGCAATCGTTACGGGGGGGGATAAAACCAGCAAGCAGGTTGAAATAATCCTCTGCCGCTTTAACGAT
>OMCM01000287.1_pt1 | contig 42913 bp, 33 predicted proteins | sample 1645021 | NCBI WGS metagenome assembly OMCM01 (sample SAMEA103958142, study PRJEB25191) | human gut metagenome | biome: human-associated habitat [ENVO:00009003]; feature: intestine environment [ENVO:2100002]; material: feces | place: Germany | collected 2013/2015
TGACCCTCTGCTTGTAAGGCAGATGCTCTCCCAGCTGAGCTAAACTTCCACATTCAGAAATCGCTTTTCGTTTTCGTTTCTTTCGTATCTCTCGTCAAGCGACTTCTATATTATACACTCAAAAACCCAATTTGTCAAGCGTTTTTTTAAAAAAAGTTTAATTATTTTGTTCTTTGAGCAACTTGCTTATTTCCACTGTTGAAAACTCATACTTCTTATTGCAGAAGTGACAACAAACCTCCACATTCTTGCCTTCTTTTTCAAGCTTTTCGAGTTCTTCCTTACCAAGGCTTGCAAGAATTCTCTCGGTTCTCTCCCTCGAGCAGTCACAATAATATTGTGCATTCCACTGATCAAGTATCTCTCCGCCGAGTCCCTCCAGGGCATTTACCGCCAATTCCTCCGGCTTTAATCCCTTTTCGAGCAGCCCGGTTATGCTCTCCATCTTTCTGAGGTTATCCTCTATTACCGTGACCGCACTGTCCTGCACAGGCGGAACAAGCTGGAGCATATAACCTCCGGCCGCCCTGACCGTAGCGTCATCGTTGAACACTATGCCCAGGGCGCAGACCGTAGGTATCTGCTCGCTTATAGAGTAGTATGCCGTGATATCCTCCGCAATATTCCCTGAAGCCAGCGGAATCTGCCCTATATAAGGCTCCTTCAGCCCCATATCCTTCACAACTGTCAGGAATCCCTCCCTGCCAACGCAGCCGGGAACGTCCAGTCCGCCGTCCTCGCGCAGTGGGACCTGTGCATGCTCGTCGCCGGCGCAGCACTTGACGTTGCCGCGGTAATCCGCCACAACTGTAAGAGTACCGCAGGGACCTCCGCCGTTCACACGGAGCGTAAGGGTATCCCCCTCGTTCTTGAGGAGCGCGCCCATTATTGATCCTGCCGTGCACATTCTGCCCAGCGCCGCGGTAACGACGGGGCTGGAGCCATGCATTCTCTGAAGATCCCTTACTATATCAGTAGAGTCTATCGCCGAACATAATACGCTTCCGTCCTCCGAAAGCGCTCTTACTATCTTTCCCATGTTGTATCTCCATTATATGCTGTTCTTTATATATTGTTACTTCTTCCTTGCGGTGAACATCAGCTTGTCGCTGTCCGCCGCCGGCTGCCTGTCCGTAAGGTATTCCCGGACCTCCAGAACATCAAATCTGGATTTTTCAAGCAGCTGCGTGATTTTTTCCTGAGGGAGGGCGATCTCGCGAAATCCCTCCTCCATGCGTTCGTAAAGCCCGTCGTCCCCCTCCACGAAGATGTTGAGGGAGATATCCACGCCGTTGTCCGCCGGGGAGTATTCATTCTGCCAGACGCAGTACACCCCGTCGATATCATACACGAACACATTGTCCGCGAGTATCTTTTCGTGCTTATATATAGTATTCACGTCGAACAGCAGCAGACCGCCCTTCCGCAGATTTAGCGCCGCCGCCCGGAAGAATTCCGCGATCTCCTCTGCGCTGCCGAGGTGATTCACGCTGTCCAGGGTGGAAATGATGATATCCGCCTCGCCGTAAAGCTCCAGCCCGGTCATACCCTGGCAGATGTACTGCACCCCGTCATGGGGCTTGTTCATTGCCTCGGAGAGCATATCCGGGGAAGCGTCCGCGCCGATTACGTCGTAGCCCTTTGCCGCCATTCTTGCGGTGAGATTCCCGGTGCCGCAGCCGGCGTCCGCCAGAAATCCACCCTCGCCGTCCCGGAATTTCAGTATCTTCCCGTGGTAGTATTCCGCAATCTCATCGTACGGGACATTTTCCGTCAGGCTGTCGTAAACCTGCGCAAACAGACCGTAACCAGCCATTACTTATCCTCTTCTTCCTTCATGCGGTCGAAAACTATCTGATATCCGCCTGCCGCCTGGTAGTTGAGCGTCTTGTTCACTCTGGAGATGGTGGCGGTGCTGGCGCCGGTCATCTTTACAATATCGTTATATACGCAGTTCTCTGTCAGCAGCTTTGCCACATGCAGCCTCTGGGAGATAGCCCTGAGTTCCTGGGGGGTGCAGAGATCCTCAAAGAACGCGTAGCACTCATCGACTGTCTTGAGAGAAAGCATAGCCTTGAACAGATAATCCATATTATCGTCTTTTTTCATATTGACCTCCATCTGTATGCATTTGAGCATATCATACGGCATGTGCCGTTCTTTCTCTATTTTACCATATCAAAGCGTAAAAGTCAATACTTTTGACCTCTAAAGTGCAAATTCTTTGATCAAATGCAAAAGTAAATGCAAAAAAGCGGAAAGAAATGTTGCGATAACCATTGCGCAAACGACCGAAAGCGAAAAATGTTGCAATAAGTTCTGCACGAAATATGGTATAATTAAGATGACCGAAATGCCGGAAAAGAGGAACCATGAAATTTCAACATCTTAATTTAACCAACAGATGTGTAATAGAGAAGGGCTTAGCATTTCAAAGCAGCTTTCGTGAGATAGCCGCGATGATCGGGTGCAGTACATCGACTGTTATGCGGGAAGTCAGAAACAACCGCGAATTCTTCTCATCAGCTAATACCATCTGTTCAAATTACACATCATGTCTGCAAAGAAAACTGTGCGGAAGCGCAGCCTGCTTTGCTCCGTGCAAGACCTGTCATTTGCGCTGCTGCCATGATTTGTGCAAGCAGTACGTTCCACAGCGGTGCGAACTGCTTGATAAAGCGCCGTATGTATGTACCGGCTGCACAAAGCAGAACCACTGCCGCTACGGAAAGTGGTACGCGGATTACGTCCGTCTGCGCATGAAAGCGGTCAAGCCGCTATAAACAACGAACCCCCGGTCAAATGACCGGGGGTTCTTGTACTGTAAATCAGCCTTCGTTTGCAGTTCCGAGCTGGCTCGGGTGCTTTGTGAAGAAATCCACTCTCGGCTCGAGGAACTTGAGCTTGTGGTCCTTTCCGCCGGTGAAGTCCGCGATGGTGTCGAATATCTTGTCCCAGCTCCAGAAGCTCTTGTCCAGCTGGAGGTATTCAAGGATCATCTCGGTGCCCTTGGGAGCCATCGGGTGCAGCAGCACAGCCGCGGTGCGTATCATGTGGAACACCTGGATAAGTGCGTGGCGGCGCGCCTCGTTGTCGTCCGCCTTGTCGGCGTCGCCGAGGTTCTTCGCCATGTACTTGCTTGCCTTTCTGATATAGCTGTCCAGCACATAGGTAGCCTGGTGGAACTCAAAGCGGTACATGAATCGCTCGTAGTCCAGTATTGCTTTCTTCGCGTCTGCGAGCACCTGCTCGTCAACTGCACCGACGGGCATAACTCCGTCGAAGTACTTCTGCGTGGAGTAGATACAGGTGCGGATAATTCTGTTGAACACGTTGGAGAGCAGGAATCCGTCCTTGACAACGGGATCCGGATCCTCCGGCTTAGCGTTGGGATTATAGGGCTTGGGCATGAAGCTTACGCTGCGCTGACCCAGACCCAGACCCAGGAAGTGCATTCTGAGCTGCTCCGCGGTGTAGTAGTCCAGCAGGTCCGCAGCCATGGGCGGCTTTATCGCACCGGAACTGGAAGCCTTCTTGTCCAGGAACAGAATATGGTTGTTTGCACAAAGAATTGGCAGCTGCATTTCGCCGTCAGCCGGGTCGGAGGTATTCTCTCCCTCCTTAAGCCCCATGAACATCGCCATTTCCGCCACGCCGTAGAAGTAGATATTGTCGGCGCCGATGAACTGGTAAACCGTCGCGTCCTTGCTGCACCAGAAATCCTTCCATTCGTCGGGATTCCTGCCCTGCTTCTCGAGCGCCGCCTGCGTGAAGGAGATAGGCGCCCAGAGGGATTCCGGCCATACCCAGATGGTCAGCGGATCCTCGCCCTCGAGCACCGGCGCCGGAACACCCCACTCGATGTTGCCGGTGAGTCTGAACGGAACCAGCGTCTTTCCGGTGCGGTAGCGGATACCGTTTGCGGAAAGTATTTCAGTCGCCTTGTTCATCTCGTCAAGCTCCCTGAACTTGATGGTGAAGCTGGGCTTCTTCTTTTCTTCGAGGAATTCATGCTCCGGCAGCTGATCCTTTACCTTGTTGTAGCTGTCGAGGAGTTCGTTCTTGATGTGTACCACCGGATCCGCCAGGAACTCAGAGATGGTGCTGGAAACCAGCTGACGCACGTTCTTCTGCCTGGAAATACGCTCAACGTATTCCTTCAGCAGCTTGTTGTAAGCCGGCAGATCGAAGTACCAGTTCTCAACGTCCTTCATGATGGGAGTATCCCCTGTGAGAGTGCTCTTGGGGTCGATAAGGTTCTCGGGCATGTACTGATGACCGAGGTCGCACTCGTCTGCGTACGCTTTCTCACTCTGGCAGCCGTCCACAGGGCACTTGCCTATTACCTGTCTGCCGTTGAGGAAGCAGCCTGCCTTCTCATCGTAAAACTGCTTCGTGCTAATCTTGCGGAGGTGTCCGTTCTTATACAGCGTGCGGATAAACCAGTCGGAAACCTTGTTGTGTATCTCGGCAGTCCTGCCCAGACCGGAGGCGCCGAAAATATTCAGGCTTATTTCGTAGTTGTCGAGGGTTTCTTTCTGAGCCTTGTGGTTCTCCTCCACGAAGTCGTGGATAGTCCCCTTGAATCCCTGCTCTGCGCACAGCTTGCGGTAGCTTTCCGCGATGGGGGAGCCGTAGCAGTCCGTGCCGGAAACGAAGATGACATTCTCATCGCCCAGCCTGTCGCGCAGGAATCTCGCATAAACGTCCGCAAACACGAACACTCCGCCGATATGGCCGAAATGCAGCTTCTTGTTGCCGTAGGGCATGCCACCGGTGATTATCGCACGCTTCGGGAATTCCGGGCGTGGTATTTCGTGCTTTACGAATTCCTTTTTGTCTTCGCTCATTGTCTTGTGTTTCCTTTCGTCTGAAAGATTTTCTGGATCTTATCTATAACCTATATGATACCACATAATCGCCAAAAAATCAAGTATTTTTACATTCGCTTGACAAAACGCCGGGTATCGGTTATAATAAAATAACCGGACAAATCATTGAAATTGTCCATGAAATCAGATTCAGCCTTTTGGGGAGAATATAAATGAAGCATATCGAACAGTCGCTCCAGACGAAGCAGGAGCTTTCCGCCGCACTGAAGAAAATGATGGAAACCCGGCCGCTCAACCGCATTACGGTGAGGGAGCTTGTGGAAGCCTGCGGAGTGAACCGGAAAACATTCTATTACCATTTTGAGGACATCTATGCCCTGCTGAAATGGACTCTGGAGCAGGAAGCGATGTCACATTTCGAGAAATACGACCTTGTGAACGAGAACGCCAGCGCGGTGGAGTTCGTGATGGATTACATCAGCGAAAACCTGTCCATGCTTCAAAACATAGTGCGCTCCATCGGGCGCTCGGAGCTGGGGCGGTTCTTCTTCAAGGATATCTACCAGCCGGTCTACCAACTGGTGGACGAGGTTGAGAAGCTGCGCGGACTGCACGTTGACGAGGGCTACAAGGCGTTCCTGAGCAAGTTTCTGACGGAAGCCATCGCCGGGGTTTTGCTGGACTGCATCGAGCGTGAAGCTCTTGACAGCCGCCAGAAGCTCTCGCGATACATCACGGACACCCTGACGTCGGCGATTCCGAACGCACTGGAAACCGCCGCCGGGCATGAATAAACACTTATCCCCCTGACAGACCGCCAGGGGGATCGCTGTATTTACTTGTTGGCCGCTGTTTCAGTCTTGTCGTCAGCCGATTCAGCCTTTTCGCCGGTATCCGTCCCTGATTCCGCAGCTGCCGCCTTCTTAGCCGCACGCCTGCGCTTTATCAGGATAGTCCAGAGGATTATGTTGATCAGTGCTATGACCATGCAGCCGCCGATTATGATGATCGGAATGAATTCCAGCTGCCGGAGCTGTATGCAGTAGTACGCTGTGCCATTGTCCAGTACCGGGTCGTCCACGATGAGGTAATGTCCGTTCTCCCGGAACTCCACGTTCTTCCAGGAGCCGTTCACGAACTGCATTACGTTCAGGCTTCCCTTGCCCTCGGGTACCAGGAATCGCAGTCCGGTAACGGTGCCGTCCGGTATTGCGCAGTCGATGTCCACCAGTCGGAGCTGGCTGTTGTTGTCCGGCGCGAACACGCTGCTGCTTTCCGTCTTGACGGAAACGCTGCCGGTGTTGCCGAAAAGTCCGTCTGCGAGGACCAGACCGAAGCCGTCTGCGGATTTTTCCGGGCTTTCTATGACGGTGACATACGGTGTGTATATTGCCTCCACAGTCACGGGGAATGTTATGCACTTGCTGTCGAAGTCGCTCCACTCAGCGAAGCAGCCCTCCCTGGCAGGGATCTCCGGGAAGTCGCTGTCTTTCAGCGCTCCGCCGTAGTCCACCGACACGGTGCTTACGACCTCGCCGTCTACCTCGAAGGTGACGTCGATGACCGCCGTGCTTCCTGCCAGCTGGCGGAATCTCTCAAAGTCCACCGGCGCAGCCTTGCCTGCGTAGCTTATGCCGTCGATCCCGGCAACGCCGCGGTCAACGAAGCTGTTGCGGAGCACCTCCGCGTTGTCGTCCGTGAAATCAACATAGCCTGCAATGGAGCCGGAGCGCTCGGTGCAGTCGTACACATCGAGTATTGCGGCGTTGTCCGTGAGTATCACGCCCTGCCCCGCAATTCCGCCGACATAACCTGCCGCAGAGATGGTGACTTTGGCGATGCACTTTCTGATTGCGGAAACGGAATAGCCTGCGATTCCTCCTGCGTAGCTGCCGGATGTGCTTGTGACCTTGCCATTCTCAACGGAGCTGAGCACGGCGCCCATATCCTGCTTGCCGACGATACCGCCGCTGTAGTTCTTCTTGGCGGTTATCTCGCCGGTGTTGGTGCAGCTGTCGATGACGTCGCGCACCTTGTAGGAGAAGCTGTAGGAGCGCTCTCCGTTCGAAGCGATGTCGTCCTCCGGGTCGAAGTCAAAGTCTATCGCCATGGAGCCGGTGATACCGCCGACGTTCAGGTCGCCCTGTACTCCGCCGGCATTGGTGCAGGAATACACCTTTCCCTGCCTGCTGTTGGATTCGTCCTCGGAAACATCGGTGGTGAATCCGTCCTTGTCGTCAGAGTTGAGGGTCTTGTCCTTGAGCTCCTGGAGAATGTCGGTGATAACTGCGAACTCATCGCTTATCTTCTGGAGGTCGTCCAGGAGGATATCCCCCTGCGCCTCCGCGGTGCTGCTAATGGAGGAAATCGCGCTTGTTATCCCTGCGAAATCATTTGAGAAGCTGTCCACCGCTGCGGTGAAGCCCTCGTCCGCCGCCGGGAATTCCACCTTCGGCTTGTCGCCGAGGGTCTTTACTGTCTTTGAAAGCTGGTCAAACGCGTCGGAGAACGTGTCGCACGCCTTCTCAAGATACACGAACGCGTCGGAAGCGGATTCAGACGCGCCCTGGAGCTTGTCTATAGCGGCGCTGATATCGTCTGCGGCAGCGTTGAAGCTGTCTGTGGAGGACGCGATGGTGTCCGCCGCGTCAGACAGCTTATCCGCCGCGTCCGAAATGGATTCCACGCTGTCCTTGAGCTTTCCGGAATCTATCTGCGTTGTTATCTCGTCCAGAGCCTTGTTGATGTCGTCCGCGGAACCCGAAATGTTCTGAATAGACGTGTTTATTTTTTTCAGCTGCTCGGATATCTCGTCATAAACGTCCTGTGGAACATCGGAATCAGTGATGTTCTTGAATGCGTCAGTGATATCCTCGATAGCCTTCTGAGCCTTGTCAAGAGCCTTGCTCAGGTCCTCGGCGGCGGACTCCATCTCCTTCAGTCCCTGGCTCAGCTGATCGGCGTCTACCGCCTTGCTGATGTGGTCCGCGGCGTCAGCGATATGCTCGCCCGCCTTCTCAAGGTCATCGGCGGCTTCACTTAGCTCTTTCTTTACTTTGTCGTTGTCCGGTACTGTGGAGGAAGCCTCCTTCAGAGCCGCAGCGGCGTGCGCGGCAGCCTTCGCCAGCTCCTCGGAAGCCGCGTTGTATTCGTCCAGCGCCTTCTGGAGTTCGTCCGCGTCCACCGAGCCGACTATCTTCTGGAGTGCGCTGCTCATCTTGCTCAGCGCCTTGGTGATGTCCTGCATGCTCTCGCCGAGGTCAACAAGTCCGTCGGCAAGCTTCTGGAAGTCCTTGCCGGTGACCCATTCCTCCAGCTTGTCGCAGGCGTCGCCTATCTTCGTGAACGCCGTGGAGATGTTCTTGACCTCCCCGTTGGCGTTGTTGAGCGCCTTGATTATATCCTTGACAGCTGCTTCGACGCGGTCGGTGTCGCCCATTCCGGCGGCAAGCTCGTCAGCGGCTGCGCTGATGTCGTCCAAGGCGGCGGATATCTGGTCGATACCCCTGTTCAGGATATCCAGACCCTCCTTGCCCTCGTCGATCGCCTTCTTCATATCGTCGCCGGAAGCGTTGATCTGGTCGAATACTGCTTCCAGTGCACCGCTGAACTGGCTCAGCTGGTCAAGACCATCGCGGAATCCGTCCAGGGCAGGACCCACGCCGTCCAGCGCCTCGTCCACCCGGGAGGATATCTCGTTAATGCCGTCAGTCCAGCCGTTGTAGAGTTCGGTGGTGCGGTCGGAGATATCGTCTGCGGAGTTCTTCAGATTGTCCATCTGCCAGGTAAGCCCCTGTACCCTGTCGTTTATTGCGTCGCCGGCGCCCTTGGCGTCGTCGATGAGATCGTCCACAAGTCCGCCGAGCACGTCCATCTCGTCAAGGAGCTTCTGAACGGTGTCCTTGTCGAAGTCAATGCTCTGGTAAGGCTCCATCTGCCCGACGATACCGCCGACGTCCTTCCTGCCGAAGATCTCGCCGTGGTTTATGCAGGCGTTGACATAGCCGCTCTGTCTGCCGATGATTCCGCCGACATTGTAGCCGATGTGCTGGTATCCTACCGTTCCGAAGTTCTCGCACCCCTGGATAATTCCATCGGAGTAGCCTGCGATGCCCCCGGCGTCCGTCATGGAGGAGGGCTCCTCCGAGGACATTATGCTGTCCCAGTCGATATCCTGAATCGACAGCTTGGCGTCACTGGCGGTGGTGTTGACGCTCGACCTGCTGGTGCAGTTGAGTATCGTGCCGGAGTTGGTGCCGGCGATTCCGCCTGTGCCGTGGGAGCCGGTGATGGCGCCAGATGCGCTGCTGTTGGCGATAAGTCCGCTCTTCTCGTTGGAGCCGACGATACCGCCGACGTTGGTGGTTCCCTTGATGGAGCCAGAGAAGGCGCACCCGGTGATGTTGCCGGAGTTGCTGCCGGCGATTCCGCCGACGTTCTCGCCGCTGCCGGAGGGGGAAATATTACCCTCGACCGTGAGGTCCTTGACCAGGGCGCCGCGCTGAACGTATCTGAACAGTCCCACATTGGAGCCGTCCGCAGTCATCGTTACGCCAGATACCGTATGTCCTGCGCCGTCAAATACGCCGCCGAACACCGGAACGGGGGTGTATTCCCCGGAAAGCTCGATATCCGCGGTAAGCGTAACATACAGGTTGCTGCTGTAGGAATCCAGCCGGCAGTCCTCCGCGAACTTCAGGAATCCCTCCGTGTCCGAGATCGTGAGCTGATCCTTTCCGGACTGCGCACTGGTGCCGCTCACGGCGAATACCTGCGCCGGAACTGTCACAGCCAGGGTCAGCGCAGCAAAAACGGAGATGATCTTTTTCATTATTTTCATTGCCTTAATCCTCCGTTTCGTCCATAATGTCGTCTACATCGTCCGCCGTATCCAGCTCATGCGGCGATGTCGTGCCGCTGTTATCCGGCGTCTGTCCGGTGGGGACGGCGCTTTCGATGTCCTCTATGCGTTTTCCGTCCATGTCTATGTGGTTGATTATCTGACGATCGACTTTCTCCTTCATGGTTTCGGCGGCGTCGGAATCAAGCTGTGCGCTGATCTCGCCGTGGATCATACCGGAGATGTTCGCGTCAACGATACCGCATACATAACCGCGCACACGGCCGTTCACACGCATATAGCCGGAGCGCTTCTGGATAAGATCCCTGCGTTTGAGCGTGAAGGAGGTCTTTTCGATGATGGCGTCGCCCAGCAGTAGTATCTGCGGCAGGACGAACATAACAAGTCCTATGGATAACAGCGTACCGCGCCCGAGGCAGATACCAACGGAGGATATCGCCACATCAGAGGACAGGAATCCGATCAGCAGACCTGCGATCGCGAGTATCGCACCGGAGGTGATGATGGTCGGGAATGCCTGGTTCAGTGTTTCGACCATTGCGTCCTTGATGGACATGGACTTCTTCAGCTCGGTGTAGCGGCTGGAGATAACGATGGCGTAGTCGATGTTCGCACCCATCTGAATGGAGCTTACGATGAGGTAGCTCAGGAAGAATATGTTGGTGTCCGTCAGTACCGGCACGGAGAAGTTTATCCAGACAGAACCCTGGATTATCGCCAGCAGAAGCACCGGCAGACCGGCGGATTTGAACGTGAACACCAGGATAACGAGCACAAACAGGAACGACAGTATACTAACCATCAGGTTATCCGTTGAGAACACGTTGGACAGGTCGTAGTCAGATGTGGAATCGCCGACAACATAGGAGCCTTCGGGGTAGTATTCCTGCACGATCTTGTGGAGTTCGTCCAGGAACTCAAAGGTTTCCGGTCCCTCCTCCGGCACGTTGGTATAAAGCAGCATACGGCTGTAGTCCTCGGTGCCGAGCTGCTTCTTTGCCTTGTCGAGCTGGTCGTGGAGGTCGTCTATCTTTTCGTTCAGGTCGTCGTCCAGATTGACGTAGCCTGCCTCCTTCTCGTCATAGATGAAGGTGAACATGTCGATAAGCGGCACGGCGTAATTGCTGACCGTGGAACTAGTGATAGAGCCGACGATCTGTCCGTAATCCTCCTGGTCGGCGGCATAGGCAGCGTAGGCAAGCTGAACGACCTCTATGTCCATATCCGTGAGCTCCGCGAACTGACGCGCGGTGAGGGAATCCGTGAGCACATAGCCGTCCATCGCCTCGATGTTGGCAAGACCCATGTCGGAATCCACCTGGGGCATCTGCTCCATGCGCTCCAGCAGCTGGTGCTCCTTTTCGTAGTTACCGGCAGGCACCATGACCACCACGAGGTTCTGGGAGCCGAAACTCTCGTCGATCTTCTCCTCGGCGATCTGGGAAACGTTCTTGGTATATGTGGAAAGCGTGGAATAGCCGTAAACGTAGTTGGTCTGGTTGGAGAGAATGAAGCCTGCCACCAGGATCACCGCGAATATGGGCGGAACCACGAAGCGCGTCTTTACGTCGAACTTTCCGACAGCGGTGATGTTCGGCACGAAGTTGCGGTGATGGGTCTTGTCGATGAGCGGAGAGAAGGACATCAGCAGACCGGGCATGAGGGTGAATACGACGAAGATACTGAAGAAGATAGCCTTGCAGAGCACCATGCCGAGGTCAAGACCGAGCTTGAACTGCATAAGCATCATCGCGACCATACCGGAAAGCGTGGTAAGGCAGCTGGAGGATATCTCCGGGATAGCCTTGCTGAGGGCGGTGACCACCGCGTCCCGGGCGTCCATGGTGACGCGCTCCTCGGTGTATCTGTTGCAGAGGATTATCGCATAGTCGATGGCGAGCGCCAGCTGGAGTACTACCGCGATGGAGTTGGAAACGAAGGAGATCTCGCCGAACAGGAAGTTCGTGCCCATGTTGAGCAGCGCCGCCATGCCGAACGTAGCCAGCAGGACGGGTATCTCCATATAGGTGTGGGAGGTGAAGAACAGCACGGCGATTATGATGACCAGAACGATCACGATAACGACCTGCATTTCGGCGGCGATGGTTTCGGAGGTACTGCTGCCGACCGCACTGCTTATGTATTCGTCATACGGCTCGAGCTTCTCCTTTATTGCGATCATCGCGTCCTTGGAGATCTGGTCGTCCTCCTCGCCGTCAAAGGTGACGGAGAGCAGCGCGGAGCCGTTCTTGTAGCTGTCCTCGTCGTTCTCAACGGTGACGGAGGTGACTCCGTCGATCTCCTCAAGCTCCGAGGCGATCTGCTCCGCCTTTTCGTAGGTGATGTTCTCAAGCATTATGCTGCCGGTGCCGTAGGTGATGAACTGGTCGTTCATCAGGTCAAGACCCATACGGGTCTCAGAACTGTCCGGCAGATAGCTGGTGATGTCGTTGTTTACCTGCGTCCAGCCCGTGGCTATGGCACAGAAAATCCCGGCGATGATGTAGAACAGATAGAACGCCTTGCGCTTGTCAACGATAAGCGCAGCGACTTTTTCTATCGGCGTCTGCTTTTTCTTTTGCGTGCTCATCTGCATTCTCCTGTCTTAACAATTTACAATATGATACAAATATACATGTAGATTATAACACCTCTACCCATTTATTTCAATAAACAAATGCGCCCTTTTGTCCCAAAAACAACAAAAAGGCGCATGGCGTGTATAATTGTGGAAATTCCCGTCAGCATCCCGGATTTCGTTATGCCGCGACGCAGTTTTCACCGGTAATAACGGAAAGTCTCGGAGCAGCCGGAATCCACCTCTGCCCCGGGGACTGTATTCATCGCGCCCTGATCACTTCAGCTTATTGCCGTCGCTGAACGCATTGCCGACCACCGCGCCGAGAACGCGGTAGGTGTTGTTCACCGGATCGAATGTTATGGGACGGAGCTTGTCCGGGTCGATATTGCCATCGGTGAGCACGCTCTCGTCGGCGCTTACATTCACGATCTCGCCTACCATGATCATGCTCTCCTGGTCGTAGCTTACCAGACGGCACTCCACCGCCATGGGAAGCTCCTCGATGACCGGCGCGTCAACGTGCTCGGACTTCACGGCGTGCAGTCCTGCCTTCGCGAGCTTGTCCGGCTCCTTGTTTGCGGAAACTATGCCCACATAGTCGCACTCAGCCACCTTGTCCGCAGTAGCCATGCTGACGGTGAACGCCTTTCTCGCCAGGATATTCTTCACGGTCTTGTGACCTGCGCTCAGGCACATGGAGATCTGCTTGGAATCGCTGATTCCGCCCCACGCGGCGTTCATTGCGTCCGGCTTGCCGTTCCCATCGTAGCTGGCGATGATGAACACGGGCTGGGGATAGGTCCAGGGCTTTGCTCCGAAATTCTTTCTCATAATATTACCTCCTGTTATATCTGCGGACGTTATTCCGCCATGTTTTGATTATCTGCCGGTTTTTCCGACAGTTATATTATACACCCTGGAGCAGACTCCAAGTCAAGCGTTCCGGTAAAATTTCACATTATTTTCATACTGCTTGAATTACTCCAATTAATATGGTATAATCTCCGGTAAGAAGGGAGAAATCTGAATGAATAACACCAGAGTCCAGAAACTCACGCTGAGCGCCGTGATGATCGCGCTCTCCGCCGTGCTCAGCCTTGTCACTATATTCCACATGCCACTGGGAGGTTCCGTCACGCTGTTCAGCATGCTTCCCGTCTGCCTGCTGTCGATAATGTTCGGCTGCCGCTGGGGATTCCTGTGCGCGTTTGCATATTCCCTCACGCAGCTGGCACTTGGGATAGGCGAGGTCGCCGGCTGGGGACTCACCCCGGCTGCCCTGACAGGCTGTATCCTCTTTGACTACCTCCTGGCGTTCACCGCCCTGGGATTTTCCGGCATATTCCGGAAGCACGGAGTGCCCGGATACATCGCCGGTATAGCACTGGCGGTATTCCTGCGGCTGGTCAGCCACTTCATCAGCGGAACGATATTCTTCGCCAGCTTGGCGCCGGAGGAATGGAACCCGGTGCTGTATTCCCTCGCCTACAACAGCGCGTACATGCTGCCGGAATTCGCGTTCACGGTACTTGGCACGATATTCCTTCTGAAGGAGCCGCACGCCGCAAAGCTGTTCCGGGTGCACCCCGACGGGCGGCAGGAAAAACCCGGCGTATAATCCCACCTGATATGTGCAGAATATCTCCAGAGGAGGAATGCACATGCCGATAAAAGCAGTAGACCTGCGCCGGTACTACACGGTGGGAGGGACCACCGTAAAGGCGCTTGACGGAGTGAGCCTTGACATCGCGGACGGGGAGTACGTCACGATATGCGGAGCCAGCGGCAGTGGGAAATCCACGCTGATGAACATACTTGGCTGCCTTGATTCCCCGACCTCCGGGAGCTATATCCTGGACGGGGAGGAGGTCCCGAAGATGGACGACAGCCAGCTGAGCCGAATCCGCGGCAGCCGGATAGGATTCGTGTTCCAGAGCTTCAATCTGATACCGACCCTGACCGCCCGGGAAAACGTAGAGCTTCCGCTGATGTACCGGGGAGTCCCCCGGAAGCAGCGCCGCGAAGCCGCCCTGGAAGCACTGGAGCAGGTAGGTCTTGCGGAGCGCGCCGACCACCGTCCCAGCGAGATGAGCGGAGGACAGCAGCAGCGCACCGCGATAGCACGGGCGATAGCGGCGCGCCCGTCGCTGATACTGGCGGACGAGCCCTGCGGAAACCTGGACAGCCGCTCCGGGCGCATAATCTGCGAGATACTTGAAGCGCTCCACCTGTGCGGAAAGACCATCGTCATGATAACCCACGACGAGAACGCCGCCCGGCACGCCGAGCGCCTTATCCGGATAGCGGACGGGAAGATAGCCGGAGCATGAATATCCCCCTGCGGAGAATGATTCACGCAGGGGGATCGTTTTATTCCAGAATGATCGTGAACGGACCGTCGTTCACCAGGCTGACCTTCATATCGGCGCCGAATTCTCCGGTCTGCACTTCCGGCACGGACTTCCGGCAGACCTCCACGAAGTACCTGTAAAGGCGCTCTGCCTCCACCGGCTCCTTCGCCATGAGAAAGTTCGGGCGGTGCCCCTTCCGGGTGTCGGCGTACAGCGTGAACTGCGAGATCACCAGCAGCGAACCTCCGACGTCCTTCAGGGAGAGGTTGGTCTTTCCGTTCTCGTCCGAGAATATCCGCAGCCCGATCATCTTAGCCGCCAGGCGGTCGCAGTCCGTTTCAGTATCCTCCTGTCCGATACCGAGCAGCACCAGGAATCCCTGACCTATCTGTCCGACGATCTTTCCGTCAACGCTCACCGAAGCGCTCTCGCAGCGCTGTATCACAAGCTTCATTACCGCAGTCCTCATTTCCGAAAAAAAATGGTGCACATCTGAGTGCACCATTATTATAAGGTATTTGCGCTGAATTGTCAACCGCCGATAACGGACATCGGGTCGATCCACTTGCCACCCTGCTTCACCCCGAGATGGAGGTGCGGCTGCTGGACGATTTCCACCTGGCATGTGTCGGAGGTCTTGCCTATGATCTCGCCCTCGCTCACCTGCTGCCCGGTCTTGATCTCAAGCTCCTTCGACAGTCCGCAGTATTCCACGGTCAGCCCGTTGTCCTGCTCGATAACGACCACAATTCCCCACAGGGGATCGTCCTTGATCTCGGTGACGGTGCCTGCGGACATGGAGCGCACGTCAGTACCCAGCGGACAGAGTATATCGCAGCCGTCATGGGTCTTCCATACCCCCAGCGTTTCGGATTTCACCAGCTCCCCGTTGCTGAACGGGTGGGAAACCTCGCCCTCCACCGGCATGATGTTCCGTGCTTCGGATTTCACGGGCTTGTTGACTTCCTCAGCCTCCTCGGTGACGATCTCCGCAGCTTCTGCCTCAGAAACTCCGGAAACCTCGGGAACGCTGCTCTCCTCGCGCTCCACCCCGGATTGCGGCACGTCCACGGGCGTATCCTCCGGAGCGCTGAACACCCATGTATTCTGGCTGGTGGTACTGGTGGTGGGAGTAAGTCCGCTCATGGCGCGGTTATACGCCGCGTAGGAAGCAGCCGCGATAGCCGCCGCCCCGAGTATTGCAGCCGCCGCGAACGCCTTGGTGTTGAGCGATTTCTTGTTCCTGTCTTTTTTCATGATGATATTTCCTTTCTTTTCAGGTCAGAATTTTCAGATCTCTGGGAACATCCTGTCCCGGCTCGGTTATAGTTTAGCCAGAATATTTCCAATTATTCTGCCATCGTTTCCTGCATTAAGAAATATCCGCTCAATACTCCCGGGCAGATTTGTGCTTTATCAACAAAAAAACAAAAATATATTAAAATTTCGATAAACCACTGTACAATTTCAGAAAAATCATGTATAATTATGTTGTATGGGAAAAAACAATGTTAAATCCAGACGATAAAGAAAGATCGTTGATCACGGGAGAATTGAAATGAGTGTCTATGATGTACTGAACCTGCTGGGTGGTATCGCTCTGTTCCTTTTCGGAATGCACACCCTCAGCGCCGCCCTGGAGAAACTCGCCGGCGGAAAACTCGAACACTGGCTTGAAAAGGCGACCTCAAGACCCATCAAGGGCGTGGTGCTGGGCGCGATAATCACAGCGGTTATCCAGTCCTCCGCCGCCACGACCGTAATGATAATCGGATTCGTGAACTCCGGGCTGATGAAGCTTTCACAGGCGATCGGAGTTATCATGGGTGCTAACATAGGCACCACCGCGACCAGCTGGCTGCTGAGCCTTCAGTCCATCGACGGCTCCGAGGGATTCAGCGTCCTGAACCTCCTGAAGCCCACGACATTCACACCTATACTCGCGGTCATCGGCGTGATACTGATAATGTTCACGAAATCCGACCGGAAAAAGACCATCGGTACGATACTCGCCGGATTCGCGGTGCTGATGTTCGGCATGAACGCCATGTCCTCCGCGACCGCAGGACTTGAGCAGAACGAAACCTTCTGCAATATCCTGATGATGTTCTCCAATCCGATACTGGGCGTTATCGCCGGCGCCGTGCTGACTGCCGTGCTGCAGTCCTCCTCCGCGTCCATCGGTATCCTCCAGTCCATCGCGATCTCCACAGGAAAGGTCACATACGCCATTGCGCTGCCGCTTCTGCTGGGTCAGAATATCGGCTCCTGCGTGACCGCGCTCATCTCCTCGATCGGCGCGAACAAGCCTGCGAAGCGCGTCGCGGTGGTGCACCTCTACTTTAACGTTATCGGCACAGTGCTGTTCCTGTCGGTGTTCTACCTCATCAATGCGTTCATTGACCTCCCGTTTATGCAGGATTCCCTGAATGCGGTCGGGATCGCGGTTATCCACACCGGCTTCAACGTACTGACCACGGCGCTTTTCCTGCCTTTCACAAAGCAGCTGGAAAGGCTCGCCTGTCTTACAGTCCGGGACAAGCCCGGCGAGAAGAAGCAGGACGCTCCCATGCTGGACGAGCGTCTGCTCAAGACTCCCTCCGTTGCCATTGAGCAGTGCCGCAACGTAAGCATTCGCATGGCGGAGCTTACCATGGAAACCCTGCGTACATCGCTTGAAGTGGTGATGGAATACGACCAGAAGAAGTGCAACGAGGTCATCGACAACGAGAATTCCATCGACCTGTACGAGGACAAGATAGGCTCCTATATTCTGAAAATAAGCTCCAAGGATCTCTCCGAAACAGACAGCAAGATCGTATCCATGATGCTGCACACCATAGGCGACCTGGAGCGTATCTCCGACCATGCGGTGAACATAATCGAAGCTGCCGGGGAAATGCACACCAAGAAGATAAAGTTCTCCGACCAGGCTCTCAGGGAGCTGAAGGTGATGATAAAGGCTGTCAGCGAGATACTGGACATGTCGATCAATTCCTTCATCAAGGCGGACGTGAACCTTGCGAAGTGCGTCGAGCCCCTCGAGGACGTTATCGACCAGCTGCGCAACGAGCTGAAATCCAGACACATCGAGCGTCTGCGCTCCGGAAAGTGCACCATCGAGCTTGGATTTATCCTCCAGGATCTGCTGACGAATTTTGAGAGAGTGTCCGACCACTGCTCCAACATCGCCGTCTATCTTATTCAGATCAATGACAACAGCATGGATACGCACGAGTACATGAACGAGCTGAAGAAGCTGGATCGTTCCGAGTTCATGGACGAGTTCAACGACTACTCCAAGAAATATATTCTTCCGGATTAACAGATAAAACCGCCTGGCAAAATGCCCGGCGGTTTTCTTTATGGTTCCGTATAAACATCAAACCCCTGTGATCTCTCACAGGGGTCTGATGCTGGTTTGGTTGGTAATTATATGAAAAGGTGCGGTTAGCGAATAAATGTAAAGCGGCTTTGCTGTGTCCCGATTTATTTCATCTCCGCTTTACAATACATATTTTACAGGGGAATAGTGAATTCTTCAAGTGCACTATGTGAAAATCTGATAAAAACACGGTGTCCTTTTTGTTCATAATACTATGGCACAGCGGATTTTACACAGATTTAACAATAGCTTTGCGGATTTTTAATATAACACTCTTGATTTATTTCCCGAAAAATGGTATAATAATCAAGAATACCATTATTCGCCCATACCGGCACAATGTGCTGACCCTATATAAAAAGATCGGAGTGTACAACTATGAGAAGAACCAAAATCGTATGCACCCTGGGACCTGCCACAAAGGACGATAAGATCCTGCGTGCGCTCATCGACAACGGCATGAACGTTGCCCGTCAGAACTTTTCCCACGGGACTCACGAAAGCCACAAGATCGACCACGACCGCGTAATACGCATTGCCAGGGAGGCAGGCCAGCCCGTGGCCACCCTGCTGGACACCAAGGGTCCCGAGGTAAGACTGCGAAAGTTCAAGGGCGGCGCAAAGCCCGAGATAAAGACCGGCGACACCTTCACCCTCACCACTCGCGAGGAAGAGGGCACCGCTGAGCGCGCTTCCGTAAGCTACAAGGGACTGCCCGGGGATATCGCCGCAGGCACCCGTATACTTATCGACGACGGCAATATAATCCTCCGCTGCACCGAGATCAGGAACAACGGCGACGGCACCTCCGATATTCTCTGCTCCGTACTCAACGGCGGCGTGCTCTCCGACAACAAGGGCGTGAACGTCCCCGGCGTGAAACTCTCCATGCCCTACATCAGCGAGGTGGACGAGAGCGATATCCGCTTTGCCGCCCAGGAAAACTTCGACTTCGTTGCCGCAAGCTTCGTCACCTGCGCCGAGGATGTCCTCGCCGTCCGTAAGATACTTGAGGAGGAAGGCCGCCCGGATATCCGCATCATCGCAAAGATTGAAAGCGGCGACGGCGTGCGCAACATCGACTCTATCCTTCATGTTGCCGACGGTATCATGGTTGCCCGCGGCGACATGGGCGTAGAAATACCGTTTGAGGAGATTCCGCAGCTCCAGAAAATGCTGATAAAGAAGGGCTACAATGCCAACAAGCAGGTAATTACCGCCACCCAGATGCTGGAGTCCATGATCAAGAATCCTCGCCCCACCCGTGCGGAAACCACCGACGTTGCCAACGCCATCTACGACGGAACCAGCGCCATCATGCTCTCCGGCGAAACCGCAGCAGGACTCCACCCTGTTGAAGCAGTCCGTACCATGGCGCTCATTGCGGAAACCACCGAAAAGGCGATAGACTACAAGAAGCGCTTCTACAAGCTGGAGAATCCAGACGTGGTAAACGTATCCACCGCGATCTCCCATGCGACCGTATCGGCTGCAATGGATCTCGGCGCGACTGCGATAATCACCGTCACCAAGACCGGCACCACTGCCCGTATGCTCTCACGCTACCGCCCGGAGTGCCCGATAATCTCCTGCACCACCAGCGAAACCACGCTGCGCCAGCAAGCGCTTTCCTGGGGCGTAATTCCGCTGATGGCGGAGGAGCGCATGACCTCCACCGATGACCTTATCCACCACGCAGTCCAGAAGGCAGTGGAAGCCGGACTCCTGCACAACGGCGACCTGGTAGTCATCACCGCCGGCGTTCCCCTGGGCGTATCCGGCACGACCAACCTCATGAAGGTGCACATCGTCGGCGATGTTCTCGTTACCGGCACGGGTGCGACCGGAGGTTCCGTGACCGCCACCGCGTGCGTATGCAAGAATGAGGAGGAAGCGCAGAAGCAGTTCAATTCCGGCGAGATTCTCGTAATTCCGCGCACCAGCAACGCAATACTCCCCCTGCTCAAGACCGCCAAGGGAATAATCACCGAGGAGCGCGGCGACGACAGCCATGCAGCCATCGTCGGAAAGACGCTGGATATCCCGGTGATCGTGGGAGCCTCCAATGCGACGCAGATACTCCGCTCCGGCACCGCAGTCACCATCGACGCCGACAAGGGGATCGTCACCAGCGGCGAGCCCAACAGCGAGATCGTGTGATATTCCGGAACCAATACAGCTCCCTGCCCTTGGCGGCAGGGAGTTTTTTTCTATGCCGAATAACGAAGCTCCCCCACATAAGTGGGGGAGCCAGCATTATTCAGTTTCAGCGATCTCAGCTGAGTGCGTATTCAGAGATTACCGAATCAACAACAGGAGATATCTCAGCAGAGGTCTGAGTCCAGGAAGAGCCATTCTCCACAACATCCATAACTACGGTAGCAAGCTGAGACTGGAGGTCGGAGGTGAAGCCGTAAGCGTCCTCGTTGATGAAGGAGAAGTTTGCGGGGTCGCACATTTCTCTCCAGAGGTCGTATTCCTGCTCGCCCCATGTGATCTGCCACTTTTCCTTGCCCTCGTTGGAACCCTTCTCGAAGTAGATCTTCTCGGGCTTAATGTGGTCGTTCTTTACCTGAGCCTGGATAACGGGGTCAACATCATAAGCTCTGAAAAGGTTGATGAACTCGAGAGCGCCGTCCATGTTCTTTGCGCCCTTGGGTACCAGGAAGCCGAATGTGTCGTAGCCCTGGTAGTAAGCGTCAGCCTGCGGGTCTCTCGGGAACGGAACGAATGCGAACTCAGAAACGGTATCAAAGATATCGTTGTCTACGCCCTTGGGGTTCTGGAGCTGCTCGGTAGCTGCGATGTAGGTCCACTCAGGCTCCATGCAGAGGAACAGAAGTCTGTCGCACTCAGTTGCGAAAGTCTCCGGAGGTACCCAGTCGCCGAGTTCCTTGCCGTAGGAAACACCGTCACGGCATAGACCCTCGATGAACTGCATTGCTCTTGTTACGTTCGGGTTAGCCAGGTTGTTTGTGATGGAGCCGTTGGGCTGTGTATCAATGAGTGAAGTGCCTGTGGTGAGGATAAACGCGTCAACAGTGGTATCAGTACCATAGAAGCCTATGTTGTTTTCGTCCTTGTCGCAGAACTTGGTCATCATATCGCGCCATGCGTCCCATGTCCACTCGCCGTTCTTGTACAACTCATAAGGATCGGGCAGGTCGTTCTCCTCGATGGTCTTTTTGCTGTAGTTCAGCGAGAAGGAGGTGGTGATGCGGTGCGGATAGTAGTAGTGCTTGTTGTTCCATGCGTAGGACTCAGCGATTTCCTTCATGTCGCTCCACAGCGGGGAATCAATGTCGATCTTTCCGTCGAGAGCCTCAAACATGTTCTTGGAGATGTTGCCGGGGTAACGCATCGCCGTTTTTTCAACCAGGTCGGGCGAATCGTCGGAAGCAATAAGGTTGGAGAGCTTTTCGAGCAGCGCGTCTGTGGTGGACGGAGTGGATATGTACTCGATGTTGCCGCCGAACAGGTCAGAATTGAAGATCATGCACTGTTCAGTACCCTTCTGGTCGCCCTGGATATCATAGAAAGCGCAGAATTTAACTGTTCCTGCATTGCCGGAGGGCTGATACAGGGAAGTATCAAAGGTCTTTTCCTTCTTGTCGGTCATGTCGAGTGCGTCATTAGGATCTGTAGTGGTGGAAGCAGATGTAGCTGTTGTAACCGCGCCGGGCTGATTGGGCTGAACGTTGCTTGCCTGGGAAGCCCCGGACGGATTCACTGCCGCCTCATCTTCACATGCGGTCATACCGAAAGCCATTGTTACGGCAAGAGCGTACGCGAGAAGTCTTTTGGATTTATTCATTTTTAAGTTCCTCCTTAAATGAATTCTGAAATGAATAATATATAATATCTGAACATGTCAGAAATTACCTTTACTTGAACTCTGAGATGACACCGTCGGCGATCGGCGAGAATTCTGCGCTGGTTTTAGCCCAGGATTCGCTCCGCTCAACAACGCCCATCAGCAGCTGACCGATCTTGTCGGTGAAATCCACTGAGAAGCCCTCGGCGTCCTCCATGATGAATGTGAAGTTCGCAGGGTCGCACATCTCGCGCCAGAGGTCGTATTCATGCTCGCCCCAGGTAATCTGCCACTTCTCGGAGCCGGCGTACTTGCCCTTCTCGAAGTAGATCTTGGTGGGATTGACATGATCCTCGCGCACCTTCGCCTGGATATCGGGATCTATGTCGTACATTCTGTTGAGGTTTATGAACTCCACGGCGCCGTCGATATTCTTTGCGCCCTTGGGCACAAGGTACCCGAACGTGTCGAACTCAGTGTAGTAAGCGTCCGCCATGGGATCTCTCGGGAACGGCACGAACGAGAACTCGGAAACCTCTCCGAAGATGTCGTTGTCCACGCCCTCCTTGTTCTGGAGGTTCTCGGTTGCTGCGATGTAGGTCCACTCAGGCTCTGTGCAGGTGAACAGGATATTGTTGCACGCTGTCGAGAACACCTGGGGAGATACCCAGTCGCCGTAGGATTTGTCGTATGTAAGCCCGTCGCGGCAGAGTTCCTCAAGGAACGTCATAGCCCGGGACACCTCAGCGGACAGGAGGTTGTTCGTTATTGTTCCGTCCGGCTGAACATCTATCATCGTGGTGCCGGTGGTGGCGATGAAGCTTGTTATAGTATTATTGGTGGTGTAGAAGCCAACATGCTTGTCGTCCTTGTTGCAGAATTCGATCATCATGTTGCGCCATGCTTCCCAGGTCCACTCGCCGTTCGCATACAACTCGTAGGGGTCCGTGAGATCGTTCTCCTCAATAGTCTTTTTACTGTAGTTGAGAGCGTATTTCGTGGTCGTCCTGTGGGGGAAATAGTAGTGCTCGCCCTTCCAGGAGAACTGCTCAACGATCCCACTTATGTCCTTCCACTGGGGAGCAGAGAGGTCGATCTTTCCGTCCAGCGGCTCAAAGAGGTTCTTGCTGACGTTTCCCGGGCGGAGCATTGCGTCCTTGGTGACGATATCCGGGGAATCGTCGCTGGCGATCAGGTTCGCGAGCTTGTCGTAGTATGCCGCGCCGGACGGTGTGCTGATGAAATCAATGCTGCCGCCGTACAGATCGGATTGGAAGATCAGGCACTGCTCCGTGCCCTTCTGGTCCTTGGTGATATCGTAGAATCCGAGATATCTAAGCGAACCGGCATGACCGGTAGGCGGACACGCGGAGGTGTCGATAACCTTGTTCTCCTTGTCGGTCAGTTCAAGACCTGCGTCAGGGTCCGCGGTAGTGGAAGCCTGCGTGCTGGTAGTTGCGGCAGCGGCAGGAGCCGAGTTGGACGCCGCAGAACCGCCAGAAGCCACAGGCGCTTCATCGTCGCACGCGGTCATCCCCAGAACGGCAGCCGCAGCGAGCGTGCATGCGAGAATTTTTCTGAAAGCTGGCATTTGGTTCTCCCTTTTCTGAAATATTTGTGAAATATGCCGGGCTGTAACTCCGGACCGCAGTCGCGGCGAGTTAAATGCCGGACCTGTGGGATCCGCATTACAAAGCCGTTTGCGAGCTGTTACACAAGTTAATTACTTAATTTACCTTGGCATTTCTCACAACATGTAATCGTTATCTTTGGCGAATATTAACAAATATTTTCGTCTTTTCTGTATGATATTATTATATTATCTATAATCGTTTTGAACAATTGACAATATTCCCGATTTATATTATAATATTCCCAAAGGGATTTTATCGAAATCGGACAGGAGGACATGAGATGGAAGAATTCCACATGCCATTGAAAGAGAACTTTCAGGAGCTGGTCCAGCACGGAAAAGCCGGCTTTCCTATACAATACTATGTGAATTCACTGCATATCCCCGGTAACAACGTCCCCATGCACTGGCACCCGAACCTTGAATTTTTCGTGGTGCACTGCGGCAGGGTGCGGATACACGCCGGGAACAATATAATAACCCTAGAGAAGGGGCAGGGCATATTCCTGAACGCGAACTGCCTGCACAGCTACGAGAACCAGGCGGAGGAAGGTCCCTGCTACTGCCCCAACGTAGTGTTTCAACCGGAGTTCATCGCGCCGGTCAACAGCGTGATAAACATGCAGTACGTCATGCCGCTGACGCTGAACTCCCAGCTGCCCTACGTCCTGCTGGACGGAACCACGGACTGGAGCCGCTCGGTGCTGTCCCGGCTGGACCGCGTGTTCTCAATGCTCCAGGCGTACGGCGAGATAGGGCGCTACGGCGAGACCCCGGTTCTGGATTTCACGTCCGCCCCCGGGGAGCGCGAATGCTTCGAGATACGGGTGCTGTGCGAGATCAGCCTTGCCTGGGCGGAGCTTTACAAGCACCGTGGGGAGCTGGAATTAGCCCCGGCGGTGAAGAACGAGCACGTCCTGCAGATACGCATGCAGAAGATGATAGGGTTTATCCAGGCGCACTACGCCGACGACGTTTCCCTCCAGGACATAGCGAATTCCGCCAGCATAAGCCGCAGCGAGGCGTCGCGGTGCTTCCAGAGCTATCTTCACACCTCCCCGGTGAGCTACCTGCTGAAATACCGGGTGGAGCGCTCCATGCAGCTGCTGCGCGACAGCAACATGACCGTGGAAGCCGTCGCCCTGGAGTGCGGATTCAGCAGCTCCGCGTATTTCTGCAAGCTGTTCCGGACGCATACCGGCATGACCCCGAAGCAGTACCGCAGCACATAAAAAAATCCCCCACCGAACAGTGGGGGATATATTATTACAGTATTACTGCGCCTGCGAGTAGAATTCCGCCAGCGCCTCTTCCATGGACGAGCGTCCGGTGATGTATTCCGTCATCGTCCTTACAAAGGTATCCGCCCGGTCGAGGTCCTTCTCAGAACCGCCGACGGAGGTGGAAATGCTGTTCAGCACCTCATTATATACGCCGTAGGGCTTCTGACCGCCGAGGGAATCCAGCGCCGCGTCCCCGGATTCATCACGGAATTCCGTGCGGTTGTTCGGGATTATCATTCCGTTGTCGTAGTGCAGGCTGCCGTCAATGCACAGCCGCTGGATCACCCGGAAGGAGTCCGTCATGTTGTCGGAGCGCGAGCTGATAAGGACGTAGTTGTTATCCCAGGAATACGCATTCGGTCCGCGGCATATCGCCCAGTCGCCGCTGCTGTCCATGCCCGGCAGGGTGTATTCCGCCAGCCAGTTGCAGGCGAACATGCCGAGATACTTGTGGTTCGTGAATCCCTGCGCCCAGCCGGAGGTCCAGATATCGTTATTGTCGCACAGCCCCGACTGATACATCGTCCGGGCGGTGTCCGCCCATTCCAGGGCGTTCTGGTTCACGAAAGCCTCCCCGTCCTCGTCGGTAAGGCGCTTCGCCTCGCCGCTGAACGCGCGGAACATGTCCGTGAAATTCGGCGTCATCTTGTATCCCCTGGACTGTATCGCCCTCGCCGTATCCTTGAAGGATTCCCAGTCGCTGATCATGCGCTGCACCTCGGCCGGGTCGTCAGTACCCAGCGCATTGCGCGCAACGGTGCGGTTGTAGAGGAACACTCCGGGATTCAGGCTCAGCGGCAGCGCCCGTATCTCGTTCTCGTATGTGCAGTCCTGTATCGTGGAGTAGTACATCTCCGAGGTATCCACATCGCCGATCTGGTCTATCGGCAGGACGTATCCCGACGAAATGTACTTCGGCAGGTGATCCTGGTCAACGACGAAGATGTCGATGTCCCCCTTCCCGGATCTCAGCATGGAATCCAGCCGGCTGTAGTAGGATTCCACATCAATTTTCTCGAACGCCACGCCGGCGCCCAAAGGCTCCCAGCCGTCCAGGAACGTGTTGATATCGCCCGTGAAGCTGTATATCGTCACTGTGTCGCCGGAATCGTCGATGTCTATCGTGGGAATGTCCATGGGTTCGATCTCCAGCGGCTCTGCGGTCGTCTGCGTGGTGGCGGAGGTTTCCGGAGCCGTGGTGGTCTGTGTGGTCGTGGTCTGCTCAAAATAGTCCTCCTTGAAGAACCTCACCAGACCCGTGCTGTTTTCGGAAGCGCAGCCTGTCAGCAGCACGCATGCTGTTGCCGCAGCGGCGTATCTCATTGCCTTTTTCATATAATTACCTCTTTTCAACAATTGCCATACCGGCATGTCAATGTTATTTTATCACAACAAAGACATAATGTCAATGCTCCCGGCGGAAAAGTAATGTCCGTTTCGTGCTGATTGTTGTCCGATATGGCATTGCGAAAAAAAACGGAATGTGCTATACTTATATAAATATTATCCCAAGAAAGGACGAATCACCATGAAATACCATAACCCTGTCGTATCCGGATTTTATCCCGACCCCAGCGTGTGCGAGCACGATGGGAAATACTACCTTGTATGCAGTTCCTTCCAGTACTTCCCGGGAGTACCGCTGTTCGAGAGCGACGACCTTGTGAACTGGAAGCAGACAGGCTATGTTCTCACCCGGAAGAGCCAGGTAATGCTGGACAAGATCAACAGTTCCGGCGGAGTATTCGCACCGACTATCCGCTGCATAAATGGCAGGTTCTACATGGTGACCACCAACGACACCACTCACCAGAACTTCTACGTCTGGACTGACGATATCCACGGCGAGTGGTCCGAGCCGGTATACGTTGATCAGGGCGGAATCGACCCGTCGCTGTTCGAGGAGGACGGCCACGTTTACTTCATGAGCAACGGCGCGGACGACAACGGTGTCGGCGGCGTAGTCCAGTGCGAGATCGACATCGCCACCGGAAAGAAGCTCTCCACCAGCCGCTGTATCTGGCAGGGCTCCGGCGGACGCTACCTCGAAAGCCCGCATCTCTATAAGATAAACGGAACATACTACCTCATGGCGGCGGAGGGCGGCACGGAATACGGTCACATGATCACCTGCGCCCGGGCGGATTCCGTCTGGGGTCCATTCGAGGGGAATCCCCACAACCCCGTGCTGACGAACCGCAACAAGGCTCCGTTCATAATCCAGGGAATCGGTCACGGCGACCTTATCCAGGACAAGTACGGCGACTGGCACGTCCTCTCCCTGGGATTCCGCCAGCAGCACATCTGGCGTCCCTACCACCACCTGGGCAGAGAGGTGTTCCTGACTCCGGTGCAGTTCGGCGAGGACGGATGGTTCACCTGCGGAAAAGACGGGACCACGGATGAATCCTACGACATCAAGGGGGATTTCGTGCAGGCTCCCCAGCGTGAATTCACCTTTGCGAACACGGACTGGAGCATCGAGTGGTGCTTCCTGCGCCACCCCCACATGGAGGATTACGAGCTGTCTGCGGACAAGGCGGTTCTCCACGGCACCTCCGTCACCCTGGACGACGTGAATTCCCCGACATTTGTTGCAATGCGCCAGCGTGATTTCCACATGGATATGAAGTGCACCGTGAAGAACTCCGGCGGGATCGGCGGACTCACCGTGCTCATCACCGAAAACGAGCACTACGACATATTCCTGGAGCGCACGGAATCCGGCAGCAGCGCGGTCCTCATGCTGAACATCGGCGGAATCAAACACCGCCAGAATGCCGTACCCATAAAGGGCGACAGCGCACAGCTGATCATCCGTGCAGACTGCTTTGGATACAGCTTCTTCGTGGCGCAGGACGGCAGCGAGGTGCAGCTGGGATACGGCAGCACCAAGTACCTCTCCAGCGAGGTAGCCGAGGGCTTCACCGGCGTCATGACCGGACTTTTCGCAGTCGGCGGCACATCGGAATTCACGGATTTCATCTGCGCCTACAGGGATGCGGAATAATCCATAGCATAACAAACAGGGACGGATTCTGAAAATCCGCCCCTGTTTGTTTATCGCCCATCAGGTCAGGTGGTTGTAGCCGCCCTTCTTGATGATCTTCGCATAGTTCTTATAGGAAAGGTTGAGGTCAACGTACCCGTCGATTCCGGAAACGATACCCTTGCAGCTGTACTGCCACATGCCGAAATCCCCCTTGTAGGTCGGCACGGTATTCCACTGCGCCAGCCATACCTCGTACCCGGAGAGCTGCGACATATCCAGATACTGCGTGAGCCATGTCTTGTTGGAGTACAGCATAGCGTAGTAACCTGCCGCGTTCACCTCGTCCAGGAACGCCTTGACTATCTTCGTGACCTGGGATTTCCCGAGCTTTGCCTGGCTCTGCTCCTCGATATCCAACACCACGGGGTAGGTTATCTGGTAATGGCTGATAGTCTTGATGAAGAACTTGGCTTCCTTCTTCGCGTCGGAAACCGTATGCGCGTAAATGTAGTGGTAAACGCCCACTTTCAGTCCTGCCTTGGTAGCCTCGGTCACGTTGTACTGGAACGTGGTATCCTCGGCGGAGGGACGCGTGTCGCTTACCGGACCCCTGGAGGAACGCAGCATAGCGAACTCAACTCCGGAAGCCTTGACCTTAGCCCAGTCCACCGCGCCCTGGGCGTAAGATACGTCAATGCCCTTGATTCCGACGTCGGTGGCGTCCTCGCTGTCCTCGCCGTCGGGGACAGGATCAGACGCGTCCCTGTGGCGGTAGTCTATCAGACGGCTGCTCTTGGATACCGAGAACCTCGCCGCCCTGGATTTGTAGTACCTCACCGTGCGCTCGAATACGAACACGCCGCTGTTGACCACCTCGCCTGTCAGCGAGAAGTAACCTGCCTGGGTGGTGCGTCCGTTGATGGTCACCGCGAAGTATCCGCTGCATATGAGCCGTCCGGTTTCCGTTGTCTGGAAGTCGCCGGTGACCTTCACTTTTGAGTTGGTGGTGAAGGCGGTTTCGCCGTAATTCAGCAGGATACCATTCTTGTAAATGCTGACAACGCCGGATAGCGACAGTTTGCCTGTGCTGCGGTTGATCAGATCGCCGCATACGCGATAGGTGGAGCTTACGCTGCCCTTGAGCGCGCCATAGTTCTCGATACCTGCCCTCTCGTATATCGTGAGCATTCCGGAGGCAATAAGCTCTGCTTCCGGCTCCACGGTGATTATTCCGCGGACGTTCATTGCCCTGTTCTTGTACAATACCAGCTGCGCGCCGGACTTGACGACAAGCCTGCTTTCCTTGGGTATCGTGAAATTCTGCCGGGGAGCCACCCTGCCCTCTATGTAGTAATTCGTGCCGGATTCCATCTTGGTCTTTCCGTCCCACTGAGTGTATCCGCTCAGATCTATCTGGGAATACTGCTCGTCCGATACGTCCAGATTGCTCCTGCCGGCATCCTTAGGATTCTCTCCCCCGTCCGGGTCCACGATCGTAGTTTCGCCGCTGCCGGTGTCTATTATGCTGGTTTCACCGGAATCCGCGCTGCCCGGGTCGATCACCGACGTTTCGCTGCCTGGCTCCACAATGATACTCGCGCCGCCCTCCTCCGCGAAAGCCGGGAGGGTGCTTCCTGCCAGCATAACAACGCATAATGCCGCCGCTGCCGCTCTCTTAAAAAATGTCATATTCTCACTCCATTGCCGAAACTCAATACGAATAAGCCGCGGATATCCTCCGCCGCAGGAAAATAATGTCCTATTATATTGTGACACATTTTTTCCGATTTGTCAAATGTTTTTTGGGATTTTGTCCAGGAAATTTCGTCCAATCCCGACAGCGCGGATAAAAAGCCGAAAACCGCCGTAGATTTCAGACGGCGGTTCTCAGTATATGTTCAAAACCAGTTGGCGGAAATATCCTCCATGAGATCAGTATACACCACGCCGGCGGATTTGTGGTACGCTGACAGCACACTCCCCTGCCTGTCATATTTGTCCAGAATGCGGCATATAACTCTAGGGCAATACCGCATAATTATTGTCGTGCGATTGCGCCGTCAGATTTTTCGTCAGATTGTACAATGAGGACGACGCAAGGCTGTCGCCTTGCTAGGACGAATTGTGCAAGATGGCGAAAAAGATGCAAGCAAGCGTGCGGCAAAGGCGTTAGCCGTTAATTGTGCGGTGTTGCCCTAGAACAATACATGCACAATCTCTGTGCGGTATCGCCCTAACAAAACAACAGGAGGACTTCATCATGCGAATGATCACATTTACCCGAAAAAAAATTAAGAGGCTCACGGTAATAGGCGCGCTGACCGCCGCCGCTGCCGCCGTAGGGATATGCGCGGTAGTCACCTCCGTAGGGACCCAGGCAACCGAACGTCTGCTGCCGATCTACTGTGTTGAGCGCGGTGACAAAAAGATATCGCTGACTTTTGACGTCGCCTGGGAGAATTCCAACACCCAGGAGCTCATCGACATTCTGGACGAATACGACGCCCGGGCGACGTTCTTTGTGACCGGCGACTGGTGCGACCGCTACCCGGAGGATGTCAAAGCATTCTCAGACGCCGGGCACGAGATCGCGAACCACTCCGACCAGCACCCCCACGTCAGTGGAATCAATGTGAACGACCTCATCACGGACACCAGGGCGGCCTCCCTCAAGATCGAGGACATCACCGGAAAGGCTCCCACCCTTTACCGCGCGCCCTACGGAGAGTACGACAATTCCCTCATCACCACGGTGCAAGGCATGGGCATGAACGTTATCCAGTGGGACGTTGAACCGCTCGATACAGATGGAAAACCGCTCCCGGAGCCGATTTGAGGCTTGCGGGAGCGGTTTTTTCAGAAAAGCGAGTACTTTAAAGATATTGATACCCATGGTGGGGGTTTCGTCCGGGTCTGTTGTGCTCCGGTTAAAACTGCACAGTTATAGAGCAGCGATTCACACGGTCATCTCAGATTTTTTCAAGCTGAGAATGTGATTCTTCACGCGGGCTTCTATCTCTTCCTTGGTGAAGTAGTCAAGTATCATCGTACCGCCGAGGATATTCAAGTACTTTGAAGCCTCCTGGTAGATGAACTTGCGCTCCTTTCCGGTGCAGGCGGTATTCCGCTCCAGGTCGGTCAGCGCACTCAGAAGTCCCAGCGCAACGGGTCTGCTGCTCATGTAATTGCTTGAAAATAAAATGAGGGTCTTTCTTGAAAAATCATCTTCGAAATAGTGCGTAAGCTCGAACGGGTCTTTGCGGTCCGGGTCGTAGGTCAGCCGACCTACCCACCACAGCTTCGCCAGCGTGTTGGTTATCAGCGAACGCCGTCTGCCCTGTCCGTAAAAATACCTTGACAGCACGTCCTCTTTAGTTATTTTCTTTGATGTGGAAGCTTCCCAGCGCTTGTTCACGAACTCCCACATATCGCCGTGGCACATTCCAGCCCACAGCCGTTCGTCGGAAGCCTGGGTATCCGTTATGTTCATCATGGCTGAATACAGTGTAATAACGTTCTGCACGTCAGCCTTTCCCTGTTCCTTTTCGGCATATACAAAGCTGATATCCCCGACGGTGGTCATAAATTCCCCGAAAGGGTCTTCCTCTCCGAAAAACTCATATATCCAGTCGTTGGTCGGCAGGAGATATTTCGCCAGGTTTCCTTCAACGTTTGCACGCAGGGAAGTCAGTGCGTCATATTTCAAAAAATGCAGCTTCATTGTTCGTCCTCCACGCTGTCGCCAAGCTGTGCGAGCGCATTTATCGCCTTGTTTACCGGAAGCTCCAGCAGCTTCTGCGCCAGCTCGAATGATTCATAGGTGTCAAGCGTGGTCTGATCCAGCTTCAGCCCCTGCGCAGAGAGAGTCCTGCATATCGCCCTGTACCAGCGCCGCTGTTCAAATTCTTCCGTTCCGCTGCGCTTTAGCGTTTCAAATACATATATAAGCGCCGGCAGAATTAGAATCGAATGGAACACCGGCAGATACGCCGGGGAAGCGGACATGACGCGGTAATTGCTGAAGCTTTCTGCGCACAGCGTGATAGCGATTTTTTCTCCGTCAAGGTCTATTTTCATGCTTTCGTCTGAATCCATCGCGCTCCTGCATATTGAGAAAATGGACGGCACCTTTGCCAGTTCGTCTGTTTCCTTGATTATCTCTACGCTGCACTGACCGCCGACCGCAAGTATCCCACCACGCTCGATATCAAAGCTGATGTCGCTGTAGTCCGCGTTGAAAGCAGGGTTTGTATAGCCGTGTATATCCTGCTTTGCGACTATGAACGCGCACACGGACACCTTTCCGTTGAGCCTGCTTTCCACTATGTGCCGTGAACAGTTATCGGAGGAGCATCTGATTATCTCCCGGAATGCGGTGTACGGGCACTCAATATGAATCACGAACTCAGCCTGTCCGCCGCTGATAAGCTGCTGCAGCGTGCTGTCCTGCAAATTCAGCGTAAAATCAAACACGACCTCCCGAGGTCCTTTGCTGATATCCGGCGTGAATGTAAAGCTGCTGCCGGTGTAGTCATCGTTCACCGATGACAGCACAGGATAAGGGTACAGCTTAGATCTGATATCCATACAGCTTCACCTCCATTGAGCTTTGTTCCGCGTAGTCAATAGTAAAATCCACCGACAGCCGCTGACCTGCGGAAAAGCTCCCGAGAATTATTTCGTTGTTATGGCAGGACAGCTTTTTCCCACTGCCTGCAAGGAAAGAATCGCGCACCTTAACGTCAACGGCGCTCTGCTCCCCCGACAGCTGGAATTGCAGATATCCCCACTGAGCGCTCTTTGACGGCGTGAATATCAGCCGATACCGATGTTGTTTGGGATCGGTCATGAAAAGCCTTACACGCATGACGCGCATTTCTGTTTTCTTTCTGACGGCAGAATCGCTCCCGGGGTCCTCGACTCCGACCTGAAAAATACCGGTTCCTTCACCGTCCGCACCTTCACTGTCCCCGCCGCCGCCGAATCCGCCTCCCGACTCGGAACTGTTTTCATCATCGCACATATCTTTGCTTCCGGTGCCGCCGCTGCTTTCACCTTCGGCGATACCCATTCCGCAGTCAGCAGGGGCGCCATCGGAATCCGCATAGTTTTCCGAGCCTTTCTGCCCTGTCTGGATATCGGACATGGCGACGTCAAAATCCTTTGTAGCGCTGCTTATCGTCTCGGTTTTCTCGCCTCCGTCGGATATTCCCTCGTCGTCCGGCAGGAATTCTCCCATTCCCTCTGCGTCAACCTCCTCGAGAGTGGTCTGCATTCCGTACTGCTGCACTATCTCCTTCAGCCGTCTGGACAGAGCCTGTTTATTTTTCTTCGCGGCGGAAGGATTGCTGTGACGCTCGGGTTCCCAGGCGTCATGCTGGGGATTTTCCATCTCCCTGAAATACGCGTTTATCTTTTCGTCTTTAAGAATGCATACTCCTGCGAAGAATATAGTGCCAGAAATACGATTCTGGTCGAATATCTTCATTCCGCTGCTGCGGCTCATGAGTATCTTGCGGTGCAGGTCCTTCTGAATAAGAAGATGCAGCTCTATCATGCCCAGATCCTGAAAGCGCTCGCTTATTACCACAGCGTCGTCCGAAGTCATCGCCTGATAATAGTTGAATACTTCCGGTATAACCTCGCGGTATTGTTCCACGAGCGCCGGCAGCGTCTTTGAAGATATCTCGCAATCGCCCACGCTGACCACAAGGTCGTCCTGGAAAATAGATATCAGGAATTCAGAGAGAACCGCTCTGATAATATCGTCACGCCAGTTTTTTCCCTCGGAAAACGCGGCGATGAACACATCTGTGCCGCTTGTCCGGCGGCGGAATTTACGGTCGAGGGATATGCACTCCGGAATAGCTGCATTTTTTCTTGTATCGCCGTAGAAGCCCATGCCGGTGGTCATGCTGTCCGAGTCCAGACCGAAAATATTCTTTTGCCGGAACGAAACCAGGCGTGCAACTCCCTGGAACGCTTTCAGCCCTTTGTTGTCCAGCGTTGAGTAGAAAACAGTGCGGAAATCCGAGCAGGCGAACGGAGCAGATTTCCCGATGCCGAAGCTGCCTCCGGACGATCCGCCCTTTGACGAAACTCCGGAAGCCTTTACAAGATTCTGCCACGGAGAATTATATTCCTTGTCCGAGCCGGTAAGCCCGGTGGTGTTGAAGTCGCTTATGCGCAGCATGGGTATCTTATCAGATTCAGAACGTTTCAGCGCCCTGGTGAAGAAATCCACGGTCTTTTTGTTACCCTGTTCCCTCCAGAAGCTGCGGCAGGATTTAAAGGCGTCCCTGAGAGAATCAAACTGCTTTATATCGCCGGAGGATATGTATGACAGCGAAAAATCAACCTTTACCGGCTTTCCTGGATCCAGTCTTGCGTCAAGCGAGTTCTGGCATATCTCCCTTGCGAGGGAGCGATAGGGCGAGCCTTTGAACGTTTCTATTCCGGCTTCCCCGATTCCGCTCACTGTGCCGAAATTGTTGCTGGGAAAATTCCAGTCTATGCTCATGTTTTCAACTCCTGACATAAATGATATGCTTATATTTTAACACATAATATACTATATTTCAATATATTTTTGCAAAAATAGCAGGGTTCTGTGTGAAAACTTCAGGCGGTCTGACAGGTGACCTAAGGCAATACCGCACAAAGATTGTGCGCGTATTGCGCAAGTCAGATTGTACAATGAAGATTTGTTGACGGAAGCGATAGCATTTTCAAGTCAACAAATATCGACGCAAGGCTGATCTGTCGTTAGTTTGGTGCAACACAAACTTCATCGTTAACCAAACGATTTTGATTTTGCGCCAAACTAAAATATGCAGGCAAGACACGAGCAAAATCCAATAAAAAGTCTTTGTGCGGTGCTGCCTTAACTCCTGCATAAACTTAAAACGGAGCTGTAAAACAACTCCACAACCAAGCCCGAACAACCATTTGATGGATGTTCGGGCTTACTTATATTGTGAAAAGTAAAAATAAACCGAAAAAACGTATAGCAAAAAGCCAGTAGAGAAATGTCATGTACAGAATGCAACAAGTCGTGAATCAAGCGGTTTTTACAGTGCCTTGCACCCCCGCATGTCGCTTGGGGCGCTCCTCAAGCATTGAACTATCCTCCCTGGCATTATTGTAACACAAGATTCCCTATGTGTCAATGTACAACTTCAGCAAAGGTGTTCATTTCGGGCAACGCGCCTGCTCAACCTGAGCAATATATCTAATGTCCACAATGTAGGTATTGTTTCCGAACGCTCAGAACTCACCACAGTAGTCGTATGCGCACTCGTTCAGAATTTCGCATAATGCTTCTTCAATCACGCCGGGCTGGTAGAGCATTTCTTCGATTTCCTCTACGAAATAACCGTAGCTCAGGAGCAGGTCAATGTCCTCACGGGACACGCCTATTGAGCTTGCGAAATCTTTCAGCTGTTTCACGTCCTGCGGTTCACTTTCGCACGATTCCGGGACATTCCACCAGTCACGTCGGAAGTAATGGTAATCATACATCATCAGGTTTGTTGTGTCAAACATTCCACGCTCCATTGCGCCTGTGTTGTCGATTTTCAGAATGTCACCGCAGCTCGTATTGACTTTCTGGTGCTCTATGCTGAGAATGCCTAGCCTCGTAAGTGCTCGGTCAAGAATTGCTTCTGTACTGGCGTAGATGTACAGCCCACAAGTTTCATAATGATAGAGTGCAAGCGGATTATCGCCCTTGACGAAGTAGAGGTTACTCTTATCATCAAGCACGGTAAACACAAAAGACCCCTCGACAAGCTCAGCTATTTCAGAAATGGACTGAATGTCGAGGGTTTTCTGTTGTTCTAGGAGCTGTACGGCTATATAGCTATCCGTTTCTACTGGCGTGCTCGGAAGCGATAACTGCTTACGAAGTCTGACATCATTGTGAAGAACGCCGTTGTGAGCAAGGGCGAAGCTCGTATTTCCAACCTTGCCGGGGAACGGGTGGTTGTTTCTGTTATCAAGCTTGTTACCTTGCGTTGCCATTCGGGTGTGGCCCATGATGACATTGGAATCTTCGTGAAGATGCAGGTGCACTTTGTGAGCGGCGAACGGACGCTTGAAAATCGTCAGCTTGCCATTGTGGTTGAATGCGTAGCCGGTAGCGTCGGTTCCGCGCTCCTCGCATTCCTCGGAAAGAACACGAAGCAGCTTTTCACGCTGCTTCGCATTAAGAGTGTGATTGTAGTCTATCAAGCCGAAAATTGCACACATGTTAATCGTCCTCCTCTGCCGTAATGGGCGTGTTTATGTAGAGCTGGCGCTCTTTCAGGTATGTAATGAGTTCGGATTCCGTGCTGTCGTCCAGCGAACCAACGAAATCCGACCAGCTTACTGATTTCAGTTCTGTGTCGGTCAGGTCAGTCGCTAGTTCGCAGATTTTATCCACAAGCTCCAGAGTGGCAATGAGTGTATTGTACTTTAATGTACCACGGAACATACGAAATTCAATCGTGTGATAGTTCGTAATGTTTACGCAGGCGTATCTGCCGTTACAGCCTTTCTTTGCGTCCTCAAGAATCTCTTTCGGACTGTTCTTGTAGCCGTAACGTGCAGCCCAGCGGTTCATCTGATATTCGGTACGACGGCTGAATTTCAGCAGCTCCAGCCAATGGTGCTCCACGAAATAAAGCACCCGGGAAATGCACTCGTCCTGCGCTTCCCGGGTACTGCCGAAGGCTGTTCTGTTAATGTGGACGTGAAGTCCGCAGGTGCTTGTTTTGTGACTGCGATAATCCATGCGAATTGCGGATTTCATTATCTCTGCCCAAGGCATTTTGTCTTTATGATAACGAAGCGACATAGGGTGAGTTACAATTTCCATGCCATCGTTCAGACTGCCGTCGGATTTGATGTAGATATGCTCCGCAACCCGGTTGCCGATACCCAGAAGCGTATCAGCGTTGTCGCCATTCTTGCCGCCCTCGTCGATTTCAAGTTCCACGCCGAAATAGCGCTTTGAGTCACCGTAAAATATCGGGTCGGGCTTGTAGTTGTATTCGTGGATAGAACTCTGTTGGCGTTCCTCATAACACCTATCGCAATAGGCGTAATCGTCATCATCGTCGTAGTTGGCATAGTCCCTGTGAATGATTCTGCCACAGCACTCGCAGGTAGTGTAGTAATCATCGTAACACGAATTGCAGAGCGGCATGCTATCAGTGCCTGCATTATCGTCAGCCCAGATTCTGTCGCCGCAATGCTCGCAAACGACTGTCTCGCTGTGGTAGCAGTCATCACAGAGTATGTTGCCTTCAAATGTGTAGTAATCATCGGTTTCGATTGTTGCTCCGCAGCAGCTGCAAACGGATCGTGTGGTTTCGTTTCTGTCCATGGTGTGTTCCTCCTAGTCAGTATTCTTCTGCCAAAAGCATGGTGGTGTGAGTTTCGTCGTCTATGACGAAGATTTTTGTCGTAATGGGTTCGTCAGTTGGGAACGTAAAAGTCCGCTCGTAAGTGTGTTCCTCCTGACTGTGCGTTACCTGCTGATTCGTGCCGTTCGCTACGAGATTAAATACCTGCAGGTAATCTTTTCGCTCGACTTTCATGCTGTCGATACAGTCCCAGAGTATTATCTGAGTGACAAGCGGTACGGTGTTTGTTATGCCTCTTGTGACATAACGCTGATTGTTGAACATACTTTTCTCCTCTCCCGGACGCATAAAAAAGCCCCCGAAACTAAAATAGTTTCAGGGGACAATTCTATGAGCCGATAATTATTCGGATAGCTTACGCAGCTACATTGTTATAATATATAATTGAGAAATCCGAATACAGCAGTTCAACCAAACTCTGAATACACATTGATAACTTTGCGTAAACCTCGATTTAATCCCGAATTACTTGTTAAATCTCGTACAATAATCTATGATTTCTCCTTCGGCAAATGCCTTGAAATTATTCATATCAACAGCATTGCCGCTGTACATCATGCCGTCAACGTAGCTTACCGTATTCATGATAAAGTGGATATGAATATTCCTTGTGTCGGTATGAACGCCGAACACTATCTGATACCGGCTGCTGTAATACGTGCCTATCCTTAGTGCCAGGAAATAAAGATCCTGCGGAGTAAGCCGGAAATAATACTGCGTGTCAGGGCTTACGATAATATGCCTGAGCTGCCTGCCCTCTGTCTTACGGAAGAATCTCTTGACATACATCATCTCGTCAAGCGCATACAGCGGCGCCGTATTTATACCGCCTGTGTATTCGCACCATGTGCCAGTCTGTTTGTCGGTCATTGCATAGTGCAGTAGATTTTGCAGGTCTCCCGGCTTATCATAGGGCTTATTTACAAATTTAACAGTGTTCTGCATATAAAATCCGCCTCCATATTGTAGCAGTCAATATCATACTGAGTCAGCATATGCTGCGGCGTTCGGAGTATGGCGCTGATATGCCGCAGGTAGCAGTAAAACTGCGGACTGTATTCTGAATGGAACGGCTCCAGCGCGGTTCTTACCACATAGGAATTAAAGGACATATTCGACTGTTTCGCCATGCCCTCTATTCTTGCGCATTCATCAGGTGTAAGCCTTATTGACTTTACTATTGTATTTCGTACTGTGTTTTCCTGCTTCATATGAATTCTCCTTTCGTACATCCTGTATTACCTTATATATGCATGCCTTCCATAAAGGAAGGCATGAGCAGGATAACGCTGTGGTATTACCATCTGCATTATCCTTGTTTATTAATTAGTTGTCAGCATATTAAAAAAATAATCACCGCAGTAAAACCACGGTGATCATCAGAATTTCCAGACTATTTCGATCTTGTCGTCCCAAAGCAGTATTTTCTGGATGAACTGCCTTGCAATAACGCTGCGGTTCTCTATCGGCATCTCGTCGAACTCCGAAAGCAGGGGTAGGACGTCCTTATATGTAAGCGCCTGCGGAGCACCGGAGGAATGCTTCCTGATTTCGGCTTCGACGCTTTCGCGCTCCTTTATGAGACTTTCCAGCTTCTCTTCGAGTACCTTCCCGATAGCCGAGGAGGTTTCGGCGATCCGGTCAACGAGGTTGTCTATCTGCGATGAGATCGTTTCAAGCCGCATTTTAAGCTTGTTCACGGCAGGGCTCTGCACCGGCTTGTCCTCTTCAATGGAGATATCCCGTATCTCATCGAATTTCTGAAAAAGCCGCTCCTTTACTGCCTGCTCGACATCATCTATCCGGGTATTTCCATCAAAACCGCCGCAGACTTTCTTGTTCGCCTTTCCTGAGCAATAGAAATAATCCTTGTTGATGACCCGCAGGGCGTAGCCGCAGTTTCCGCATTTTATCAGTCCTGTGAGCCACGAGCGAGTGCCCGTCTTTCCCTTTTTGAGCTGTTTGTTTCCGTCTAGCTTGCGCTGGACGTCCAGCCATATCTGTGGCGATATCACGCCGTCATGCAGCCCGATGGTCAGCACATGGTCTTTCACATCGGTGTACTTGCGCTCGTTCGTGGCGCGCTTGCCGTAGAGGAAGCACCCACGCTCCCCGGTAAACTCCTCCACCGGAGTGGGTATCCTGCAGCCTTTTTCCTTAAAGTAGCGGTAGACATCAGTATCCGCCATGACGTAGGAAGGATTGCGGAGGATACGGCTTATCATGTTGCTGTCCCACAGTGCGCCCCCGGGGGACTGCACCCCGTCAGAATTGAGCTGTTTTGCGATGTCCCCGAGGGAGGTGCGCTCCACGCAGTAGGCGTCGTACATGTACTGCACGGTGGGCATATCGGCGTTCGGAATGAGCACGGAGGTCTTTATTCCGCCGAGGGTAGTCGGGGTCTTATCAAACCCGAACGTCGGAGGACCTCCGAGGTACATTCCCTTTTCGCCCCGGGCGTAGTAGTTGTCCTTTACGCGCATGAGGATATTCTCGCGTTCCAGCTCCGCGAAAACCATGATTATTCCGAGCATGGCACGCCCTATCGGAGTGGAGGTGTCGAAGGTCTCCACCGTGGACGCAAACTCCACATTGTACTGCCTGAACAGCTCCATGAGGTTGGAGAAGTCGTTCAGCGAGCGGCTTATTCTGTCCAGCTTGTAGACGACGAGCTTTGTTATCGCGCCGCGCTTTATGTCGGATAACAGCCGCCGGAACTCAGGGCGGTCTATGTTCTTGCCGCTCCAGCCCTTGTCGGTGTAGACGCGGCACTCCTCCGTGCCGGCAAAGCGCCGGCAGAATTCTATCTGGGTGTCTATTGAAATGCTGTCCTTTTTGTCGATACTCTGTCTTGCATATATTGCCGTCATTTTTTTGTCCTTTCAGCAGTCAGGCGGTTTTCTGTTCCGGCTGTTCAGATTTGATTTCCATGTAGCGGAGCAGCTCACGGTAAACTGCTCTTGAGGCTTCGGTTTTCAGCTTTTCTTTCTGCGCGTCTGTTGCAGAAGAATATGTATTAACCACGGTGTAATTTGTTTTCATTGTTCACCATTCCTTTCCGGTTCAGTGGTATTACAATGTTATGAATTTGGTATAAATTGTATTACCATGGTTATAATATATAATTTAATTGTTTTATATATACAAAATAAGTGTAACAAAAACAATAAATTTAATAATATTGCTTTTTTGTTACACTTATGATATAATTATTTAAGATAAATTATTATAATGGAGGTATGACAAATGTATTATCCTGTTGCCCGGGAAAATGAACTAACGGTTTCGGACATTGATAATAATCCTGTTATTGCAGGATATGTAAGCGCCGCTCAGACTATTCATACATTCGATATAAAATATTTTCAGCCGGTTTATAATGCCGACTCTGCACCCGTTGTACTCCGATTTCCGAGAAAGGTTATCGACCCCGGCAAATGCGTTTACGCTGACTGCAATAACCGCGTCTGTGTTTATAGTAATGACCAGCAGGGAACGCAATATCGGTTTTCTATTCCTGGCAGTCATTATTTTATTGATCTGCCTGTATATCCATACAGACGAGAATACTTCATAGGCGACCATCAATGTGCGCCAGCTTTTCCGAATAATACGCCGCCGACGGCAAGCGTTGTTAAACCGGAACCCACCCCGGTCATGCCCGAAAACCCAGAACCCTACGAGAAAAGCAAAAGGAAATTCGAATACGACCGCTATTTCACCTATGAAAATAAAATCTACTCTTTCTTCGCCGATGATAAGGGTGGGGAGATTGTCACGAATCTCTGCAATTTTGCCGTGTATCCCCAGAACATAGAGCGAATCGTGGACGGAAACGGCTCTGTTACGATATTACTGCGGCTTATGATAAGCTGCGGCATGAATAGCTGCTATATCGCTATTCAGCCGGATAAGACCGAAAAGCTGATAAAGGAGATCCAGAAACAGATACCTCAGGCGTATCTTAACCCGGACGAGAAGCGTGCCGCCAAACAGCTTTCTGCATATATCTCCATGATGTTTGAGAACAACTACTATGCTAATACTTTCAGGACTGCTGGCTGGATCGCACTTACCGGGTCCAATAACTCTACACAGTATATTTATGCGAATGACTCTACTGGTCAGAGCGCCTTTTTCAGATGCGAAACAGGGAAAAAGCTGTGCTGGAATCCCGGAATGACCCAGCAGGAATCGTTCTTCCACGCAGTCAGAATGCTGACGCTTTCCGCCGATATGAGGAAAACTCTGCCGCTCTGGCTTGTTTCACACATGGGAGTTATGTTCAGCCTGTTTGAACAGGCGGGATTTGCTCCACGGTTCGTTACGTATCTTTACGGCTCGTCTGGCAGCCTGAAAACTTCCGTCAGCAAGGTCTTCTTCAAGATACTTAAAGACAGCTTCAACGACATTCCGGCGAATTTCAACGACACCATGACGGCGCTTGAAATAAAAATGGGCAGCACCAATGACGAGGTGCTGCTTGTGGACGATTACCGCCCGTCAGCCACGCGGACGGAATCGGTGAGAATGAACGGCAACTTTGAAAGGCTCGTGAGATTCTACGGCGACGGCATCGGCAAGGGCCGCGGAAATGCGCAGCTCGGTCTGCGAAGCGAGTTCAGACCGCATTCCATGTGCGCCGTCACGGGGGAATATCTCCACGGAACCGCCTCTTCACTGCTGCGGCTTCTGATAATCCATGTTGGCAGGAAAACCTACGACAAGGAGCTGCTGAAATTCTATCAGGATCATCCGATGGTGTTCACCACCCACATTAAGTACCTGACCGACTACATCGCTGAAAAGTACGATAAAATTGTACAGTACATTCAGACGCAGTTCCCGGTATACAGGGGAATCTTCAGCCTGGGCCTTACTGAAAGCCGCCTTATCGACGCCGCAGTCTGCATGAGGATAACCGCTGACATTGTGCTTGAGCAATATGCAGGTCAATGCGGACTTGTTGTGCCAAGCGAAATATCGACCCAGCTTGATATATGGAATACCGTTATTCTGGAGGCAGTGCGCGAAAGTCAGGCGCTTGCCAGCCACCTTGAACCGTATGACATGTATCTGTACGCGATGGTGAAGTCCATAAACGAAAAAAAGCTGGTCGTCTGCGACGGAAAGCAGAATTATCAGGTCAACAGTAATATGGCAGGCTTTATCGACCGTAAAGCAGGCTACCTGTACATTCGTCCGCAGGATACATACAACCAGGTGATAAGGTACTGGGATTCGCTTGACAGAACGTTTTCCGCATCCGACAGATCTATCCGGCAGGACCTTGCTGTTCATCAGTTTATTCTTACGCAATCCGAGGAAACTAAGGATAATACCACAAAGGTGGTAAGGCTCGCTGGAAATGTCGAGCGCAGGTTCCTTGTGTTCGATCTTGGAAAGCTTGAAAGGGAGTACGAAAAACTCAGTTGAGCACAGCTGTATTTTCCTCGAATATAGCATGAAAGCACCATTATATTCTAAATTCAAAAAACGCTTCCAAGTCAGATGAGACTTGGAAGCGTAATTGTTTTATGCGAACCAATGAACATGGCGTGTTTTGTCAGTAACTCAGTGTGAAATTCTGGATCTTATCAAAATCTTCGAGCATTTCAGTATAAGATTTATCGTACTTTATAAACGTACTATTGACACCGTGAAGCCGGATCTGAAAAAATAATGTAAACGCGAATAAACCCGAAAAACGTACCCGAGTTAAAAATGCAGCGAAACAGGGCAACGCTGGAGAGCGCCCCGACGCAGCTGCA
>OMCM01000331.1_pt1 | contig 38246 bp, 39 predicted proteins | sample 1645021 | NCBI WGS metagenome assembly OMCM01 (sample SAMEA103958142, study PRJEB25191) | human gut metagenome | biome: human-associated habitat [ENVO:00009003]; feature: intestine environment [ENVO:2100002]; material: feces | place: Germany | collected 2013/2015
ATAAAGAGGACGTTTCCTCTCCCTTTTTCCGCCGCGACCTGCCGGATCGCTTCAAGGAACGGCTGGCTCTCGATGTCGCCCACCGTGCCGCCGATCTCCGTGATGCACACGTCGGTCTCGCCGTCGTCCATGGCGTAGACGCGGCTCTTGATCTCGTCGGTGACGTGCGGAATGATCTGCACCGTTCCGCCGAGGTAGCCGCCCTGCCGCTCGCGGTTGAGGACGCTCCAGTAGACCTTGCCGGAGGAGACGGAAGCGTTCGCGTTCAGCGCCTCATCCACGAAGCGCTCGTAGTGGCCGAGGTCCAGGTCGGTCTCCGCGCCGTCGTCGGTGACGAAGACCTCGCCGTGCTGGTAGGGACTCATCGTGCCGGGGTCCACATTGAGATAGGGGTCGAATTTCTGGTTCTTCACGCGCAGCCCGCACTGCTTCAGCAGGCGGCCGAGCGACGCCGCGCAGATGCCCTTGCCGAGGCCGGACACCACGCCGCCGGTGACAAAAATGTACTTCATGTTCTCCTCCACAACACAAATAAATTGGAAAAATCATTTCAAAAGGAACGCTCAGAGAGCGTTCCTTTTGGGGATCAAACGGAGAAAAGCAGATCGTAGAAGGTCGGATACGGCCAGTACTTGCCGGCGGTCAGCGTCTCGAGACGGTCGACGGTATCGCGCACCGCGTCCATATCAGCGGCAACAACGTCGTGGTAATAGCGCATCTCCTCTTCGCCGGAGGCGCCGACGGGCGCAGTCTCCAGCGCGGTCTTGAGCGTCACGGTCTGCTCGAGCAGCTTGTCGTTGAGGATGCCGATGGAGTTGGCCAGCGACTTCTCGACGTGGCAGGGCAGCTCGGGCGCAGCCTCGTGCTTGCGCAGCATCGTCTCGCAGAGCTTGCTCTCATACTCGGAGGCGGCGTTGAGGATCTCATGCTGGACCATATCGACCATGGTGGCCGCTTCGATGTGGATGACCTTGCGGTACTTCTCCATGTGGATCTCGTGGCGGGAGAGCATTTCCTCCTTCGTGTAAACGCCGTGCTTCATCATCAGTTCGACGTTCTTGGGCAGAACATAGGTCGGCAGGGCGTCGGCGGTGCTGCGCAGATTCGCAAGGCCGCGGCGCGCGGCCTCCTCGACCCACGCCTCCTCATAGCCGTTGCCGTTAAAGATGATGCGGCCATGCTCGATGAACGCCTTGCGCACAAGGTCGTGCAGCGCCTTGTTGAAGTCCGGCGCCTCCTTGAGCACCGCGTAGAACTGGCTGAGCTCCTCCGCCATGATGGTGTTGAGCACCGTGACGGGGCCGGCGATGGACTGGCTGGAGCCGGGCATACGGAACTCGAACTTGTTGCCGGTGAAGGCCACGGGCGAGGTGCGGTTGCGGTCGGTGGTGTCCTGCGGGATGGAGGGCAGCACGTCCACGCCGATGCGCAGCGTCTTGCGCTCGGTCTCGGTATAGTCGCTCTCACCGACGATGGCGTCGATGATGCTCTGCAGCTCGGAGCCGAGGAAGACGGAGATGATGGCCGGCGGCGCTTCCTGCGCGCCGAGACGGTGATCGTTGCCCGCGAAGGCGACGGAGCAGCGCAGCAGCTCCTGATACTCGTCCACGCCCTTGACGAAGGCGGCGAGGAAAAGCAGGAACACGGCGTTCTGGCTGGGCGTTTTGCCGGGGGAGAACAGATTCTCGCCCGTGTCGGTCGAGAGCGACCAGTTGACGTGCTTACCGGAGCCGTTGACGCCGGCAAAGGGCTTTTCATGCAGCAGGCAGACGAGACCGTGGCGCTCGGCGACCTTCTTCATCGTCTCCATGACGAGCTGGTTCTGATCGTTGGCGGTGTTGGCGTCGCAGTAGATGGGAGCCATCTCGTGCTGACCGGGGGCGACCTCGTTGTGCTTGGTCTTGGAGAGCACGCCGAGCTTCCACAGCTCCTCGTCCAGCTCCTTCATAAAGGCCGCCACGCGCGGGCGGATGACGCCGAAGTAGTGGTCGTCCAGCTCCTGGCCCTTGGGCGGCTTGCTGCCGAAGAGGGCGCGGCCGCACAGCCGCAGATCCTCACGCTTGAGGTACAGCTCGCGGTCAATGAGGAAATACTCCTGCTCGGGGCCGACCTGCGGCGTGACCTTACTGACGTCCTTCTGGCTGTCGAAAAGATGCAGCAGCTTCACCGCTTCGCGGCTAACCGCCTCGTTCGAGCGCAGCAGCGGGGTCTTCTTGTCCAGCGCCGCGCCGCCGTAGGAGCAGAACACCGTCGGGATGCAGAGGCTGCCGTCCTTGATGAAGGCAAAGGCGGTGGGGTCCCATGCGCTGTAGCCGCGCGCCTCAAAGGTCGCGCGCAGGCCGCCGGAGGGGAAGCTCGAAGCGTCGGGCTCGCCGCACACCAGCTCCTTGCCGGAGAAGTCCATAATGATCTTGCCGCCGCCGATGGGGTTGATAAAGCTGTCGTGCTTTTCGGCGGTGATGCCGGTCAAGGGCTGGAACCAATGGGTAAAATGCGTCGCGCCATGCTCCAGCGCCCAGGTCTTCATGGCCTCGGCGATATCGTTCGCGGCGGTCAGCGGCAGCGGCTTGCCGCTTTTCAGGCAGTCGCGCCAGACTTCCATCGCCTGATGCGGAACATACTGCTCCATCGTTCCCTCATTAAAGGACATCGAACCAAACAGCTCGGGAATACGATCTTTTTCACTCATCGTTACGAACCTCCTTATTCGTTTTTTATTTACAAAAAATATGGATAGATTCTACCTCTGCAAGTTTCCGACGTCAAGACTTCATATTGTTCAAGCTTTTTCTAATATCCGGGCAATGTGTTGGCGCTGTCCACAAAATTGCTGCAAGAGAAAAAAATTCTCTTGCATTGCATAGGGCGCCGTGCTATGATAAGTATGGACTCACCTTTGGGGTGTGTCTTTTTTCGTTTTCTGCGCAAACTATTTCAGGGGCGGCGCATCATTCTTTGAGATAAGCGAAGCGGTAGCCCACTCCGAGCGCCGCGCCGCCGACAAGGTTCCCGAGCGTCACCGCCGCGAGGTTTTCAAGACAGCCGGCAAGCGTCAGCGTTGTTTCCATGCCGTACTCCGCCGCGGCAAACGCACCGGCGGGCAGGTAGTACAGGTTCGCGATGCAATGCTCATAGCCGCAGAGGACAAAGAGCAGGATGGGAAAAAAGAGCGCGATGACCTTCCCCTCCGCGCGTTTGGAGGCTGCCGCCATCCACACCGCGAGGCAAACCAGAAAATTGCACAGGACCCCGCGCAGGAAAGCGTCTCCAAATCCGAGCGCCGCCTTGCTCTCCGCGATGGAAACCATCGAGCGCGCCAGTCCGCCGCCGAAAAGCGAGGCTGTGTGGCTGTAGACCGCCAGCGCGGCCACCGCCGCGCCGCCCACGGCATTGCCAAGGTAGACAGTCAGCCAGTTACGCAGCAGCTGAGCGGGCGTGATGCGGCGCTCCAGCAGGGCCATCACCATCAGGCAGTTGCCGGTGAAAAGCTCGCTGCCCGCGAGGATCACCATGGAAAGTCCTGCGGGAAACACGCAGGCCGAAAGGAGCTTTGCAAGCGAGCCGCTCTCCACCGTCACGGCGGCCGCCGTCGCACCGACGCCCGCGAGCGCGATGTAGGCTCCCGCCAATATGGCGAGCAGGAGCATCTTTCCAAAGGGCAGTCGCGCCTTGCTTTCGCCGGCGGCGAGCAGGCTCCGGGCAATCTCGGGAGGGGTGAGCATGGGCAGATCTCCTTTTCTCTTTCATGCGGATTCATGCGGACACAATATTGATGTATTGTATCGAAAAACGTCGGAACGGTCAAGCATTGCCGAGAAGTTCTTTTCGCGCGAAAGGTTTTTCTAATTTACGGCAAACATTTCGCGCTTTCTCCTTGACAAGTACCCCCACAATATGCTAAGATATCACTTGCGTTTGAGAGTGAGCCGGCTCCTCACAAGCATGGAGAGATGGCTGAGCGGTTGAAAGCACCGGTCTTGAAAACCGGCGATGTGAAAGCATCCGTGGGTTCGAATCCCACTCTCTCCGCCAAATGGAACATCGGCTGAAGAATTTCGACATTTGCGGAAGTACCCAAGTGGCCGAAGGGGCTCCCCTGCTAAGGGAGTAGGGTGTGTAAAAAGCGCCGCGGAGGTTCAAATCCTCTCTTCCGCGCCAAGAAAAACCTTGAAACTACTGTAGTTTCAAGGTTTTTTCGTTTTCCCAGCACCCAAAATTTTGTCTCAGAAGATAGGGTCGAAGCGGAAACTTTTGTGCTGTTTCGGAATGTTTTGGAACAGTTTTGTTGTCAAAAATGTTGTCATGGATAAGGCTGTGCCCACGCTGGACACAGCCTTTTGAATTTTGCCCGAATCGGGCAAATTGTTTCATCGTTGCCAGCTTGCGGATCAGGTCCGCTCCGTACTTGTACGCCGCGAGGTAGTCCATCGTCTTGTCTTCCAACCCCGCCCGCTTCTGGAGCTGGGCGCGATAGTCCGTGTACTTCGGGCGGTACGCGCCAAGCAACAGCGACAGCTTGCGCTTGCGGCGATACACCCCGTCGCCGTTGGACTGGCTGCCGGTGTTGCCGTTGGAGGTATTGCCCTCGATGGCGGTGACATACTGCCCGCTGACGCTCTCGCAGATGCCGCAATGGTCGGTCTTGTACGACGTGCCCAGGAAGTCGTAGATCAGCACGTCGCCGGGCCGGTAGCCCGTGGTGACCCACTGCCCGTGTGCCTGCGCCCAGCGCATCAGCTCGCCGCAGGGGGCCGTTTTGCCGCCGTCCATAAAGAGCGACTTGTCCACCTGCTGGAAGCACCACCACACGAACTGCATGCACCAGTACACGCCGTCCATGCCGTAGGCCTTGCCGTTGAATTGCAGTTTCATTTCAATCGTCCTTTCCTTTGATCTTGATATTGGTGAGCAGGGCAAGCTCTGCCGTCCACGCGGCGAACCACGCGACGGTCAGGCTGTCCGGCACAATTTTGTCGTTGGCGGTGAGTACGAGACTCACGATGCAGTACCACGTCAGGTTGAAAATCGCCGCCCAGACGTACCGGTCGCGCTTGCGCACACCCCGAGCAGCTGCGCGAGGATCGCCAGCACGGAGGCCAGCACGACAACCGCGCACAGCACGCAGACCGCGATGAGGAACACCTGCCACCACGTCACGAAATCACCTCCCACTCGTCGATCTCCGACTTGATGCGGTCGATAAAACTGTTGCCGCCGAGGGCCTTGTACCTGCGGTAGAGATAGAGAAAATTCTCCAGCTCGTACTGTCGGATGGTGCGGCCCTCCCTGTGGCGGTAGTAGGTGTGCAGCATGTCGTGCCGGAGCTGGCATTTGAGCGCGTCGGTCAGCTTGTCCAGCCCAGCAGCTTGTTGCGGATGGGCTTGATGAGCATCGCCAGCGCGGCCAAAATGACCGTGATCTCCGAGCAGGTCGATGCAACGGTCGATAGGTTCATAGGCATTCTCTCTTTCCGGCGGCAAAAAAGCCGCCCTGTCGTTCTTGACAAAGCGGCTACAGCGTGATATATTCAAGACCAGTAAGAGCGGCGCACGGGTGAGGTGCTTGTCGCTCCCCCATAACGATTTCGTGTCGTAAGGAAAGCCGCTGCCTCTCAGGTGGCGGTTATTTCTTTAGGTCAAGACCTAACTTGATAGCCGCAATCACAAGCATAAGTAACGCGATGGTTTCTTCTGTGCTCATGCGGTCACCCCCTTTCGGGGGAAACAACCTGTTTCACGCTCTTACTGGCACGCTCATCATACCACGCGCGTCGCGCCTTGTCAATTTGCCGCCCTCGGGCGGCTTTTCTTATTTCAGGGTCGGCCGGAGCTGCCCCGGCCTTGCTCACTTGTTCATCTCCGCGAGCTTAGCTGCAATATCGTCCGGGATACGGCACTTCTCCTTCTTGACGCAGTGGCCGTTCTCATCGTAGGTGAGCTTGTACTGCGGCAGGGCGTAAATCTCCGTTCCGGCGCGCTCAAGGTCGCGGCGCATGACCGGCTGCACGATGCTGTTCCTGATGCCTGTGCTCTCGCTCAGGCCCGCGGGGGTATCGGTGACTTCGATGGGTCTGCCGTCGGATGCGATTCTCTTGCTCGGGAAGGAGTTGAGACCTTGGCAAAGAAACGGAAAAGCGGAACCGGCACTATAAGACAGCGCGGCGACGGCCGGTGGGAGGGCCGCGTTGTCATCGGCTATGATGACAGCGGCTTTCCCAAGACAAAGAATGTCCTCGCCAAGACAAAGCGGGAATGTCAGGAGAAGCTGCGGCAGCTCACCGAAAGCATGGTAGGGCGAAATGACCGAAAAGTTAAGTCGGATATGCTGTTCGGGGACTGGCTGTGCTACTGGTACGAAAACCACAGCAAGCCGATGCTCCGCGCCTCCACACAGAACAACTACGAAAACGTCATTTACAACCATGTCCTGCCGGAGATCGGGAAAATCCCGCTGAACAAATTGTCGCAGAATGATTTGCAGCAGTTCTACGGGCGGCTGAAAAAGAACGGTCGCAAGCGTCTGACGGAGCAATACGGCGCGGGCCTTTCCGACCGCATGGTGCGGATGTGCCACGCGGTCTGCCGCTCCGCCTTGGAACGGGCCGTGCGGGATGACCTGCTCCGTACAAACCCCGCCATCGGCTGTAAGCTGCCGCCGAAAAAGGCAAAGGAGATGCAGGTGCTGGATCGGGAGGAATTGCAGAAATTTCTCATTCAGGCGCAGGCGGACGGGTACTACGAACTGTTCCTGCTGGATCTCTGCACCGGCCTGCGGCGGGGTGAATTGATAGCGCTGCAATGGGAAGATCTAAACTTTGAAACCGGTGTGCTGACCGTCAACAAACAGGCGTACACGGTAAACGGCGAATTGCAGATCATCCCGCCCAAAACCAAGGCATCTGTCCGAAAGCTGGTGCTGCCGCCCGCGGTGCTGGCCGTGCTGCGGGAATACCGCAAAAAGGTGGACTCCCGCTGGATGTTTCCGTCCCCGGTGAAGGCGGATCGACCGATCACGCCCGGCGTGGCGCGCAGGCGGCTTCAGACGATACTGGAGCGGGCAGACTGCAAGCGTGTCAGATTCCATGATCTGCGGCACACCTTCGCAACGCTGGCGCTGGAAAACGGCATGGATGTGAAAACCCTCTCCGCCATGCTGGGCCATGTGTCGGCGGTGACAACGCTGGACATCTACACCCACATCACCGGCGATATGCAGCGCGCTGCTGCCGCCAGCATCGACCGGAGCATCGGCAAGGCAGAACTGCGGGAAGAAGCAGAGCCGGAGCGGAAAGGCATCGTGGACTTCCAGCCCTATGTGGGGAAGAAAAGAAAACCGGGCACCGGCTGCGTCAGCGAACTCAATGACCACCTGTTTGAGGGACGCTATTCTCCCATATGGCCGGACGGGACACAGCATTCCCGCAATGTCTACGCCCACACCCGCGAGGAGTGCGAGGAAAAGCTCAAGGTGCTGATTGCGGAGATGAATGAAGAACGCAAAAATCTCAAGGAGCAGCTTGCGGGCATCGCCCCGCCAGAAAAACTGACAAAAAAGCAGCGCAAGCTGTGGGACTATATGCGCCTCCACCCGGAGGTCACGGAGTTCTCGACCATCGCCAAACGAACCGGCCTGGCGCGGAATACGGTGAAGAAGCATTACGGAGCAGTGGTAGCAATGTTGGGGGCAGACAGAGAATAAGGGCGGAAGTTGCTTGATACCTATTACTAAGCAATAAGGACGAGGCAAATTAGGTTGCTTGCTTTTTTTGCCCGTGAGACGATGGCAATAATGAGCGAGAGCATTAGTTTCGGTAGCGAGGTCATCACTGGTTAATTGACATGGAGATAACATTTTATAAAGCGTGCCGATACAATGGCCAATATTACCATAGACTGTAGACAACGCATAGCTCAATATAGTATAATATTACTATATAAAATGGGCGGGGGGATTTTATGTTTTTCTCGGAAAGATTCCAAATCAGTAGTGAATTATTAAAGGAATATGGTGCTGTTGATATTTCATTAGTTTGTGATATTCCCTTGTTTATTGATCCCATGCTAATTTTTAATAGTGAGAAAGAAATATATAAAAACTTGCATAAGAGTATAATTCGTTATTTCCATTTTCTGTATACGAAAGCGGAGCAAGGACTAACAATGAAAGAAGTTAGTGCTTGGTTTAATTTTAGCGAAGTTCCCAATAATTGGTTAGGATACTCGTTGGTTGGAAATAAAGGCTTGGCTCTTGGTAAAGAGTATGCAAAATTTTTATATGAGAATATAGCTTTTGCCATTAACACGCATGGAATATCTAAATCGCAACACATTGAAAAAGTAATGTTATTGTATGATGGTAGCGGCAAAGATAAAATTAGTGACTTAACTGTGAATCTTATAAAAGGATTTTTATGCGAGTACACAGAAAACTTTGCGTTGCAATATCTTGACGAGAAATTCCTTGAGAAATTTCCAGTTGATAAGGCATATTTCAATTATGAAACTGAGAGTTTTGTGAGCAAGGAATATTGCCTCCCGTATGTTTTGGATGAAAAGGGAAGAAAAGAATATGTTTTGCTGACACCTTATGATATTTTAAGAGAAGATGAACCGTCAATTAACAAAAAGGATTTTTATGAAAGCCATGAACGAATTCGCAGCGCAATTGAAAATGATACATTACGAACATATGTGAATAACTACATTGGGTTAGCAGTAAGACAATATGAAGAAATGCAGAGAGGAAAACGTAGGTCTATTCGCGAAAGATCTATCAGAAAAATTGAAAAGGATGCATTCAAGGAATTAGTGAGGGAACATCCAGAACTTTACGACTATTATATAAGGCTACGAGAGACTGATGTTGATAAGATACGCTCCCAGAGTTTGGCTGAACTAAACGAACAAATAGAGAAATTGTGCGTTGCATCACAAAAGATAATTTCCCTATTCAAAAATTTGAACTATCAGACAAATGAACAACTAACTGCAAGAGAAGAGGCAAAAGCAAGACTGAGATTTTTCAAACATATTATTGAAGATTGCGATGGATACAAGAATCTGTACACCGATGGTAAACAGATTGCTAAAGAGAATGACTTACAAAGACTCTTCCGCTTCGTTTGGTATGGAACAAGCTATAAGGTAGATGCAGAGCCTAATAATGGGAGAGGTCAAGCTGATTTTATTGTTTCAATGGGGCAAAACAATCAAAATATTGTCGAGTTTAAATTAGCAAGCAACTCAACATTATCACATGTATTTACACAAGTGAAAATATATGAAGCAGCAAATTGCACAGATGGAAGTTTGATAGCAATATTTTGCTTCTCTGAAAGTGAATACCTATACTCAGAACAAGTTGTTAAGGCTGCTGGCTATGAAGAATTACTCGGTGAATCAATTTATCTGATTGATTGTAGAAATGACAATAAGAAATCGGCTTCGATAGCATAATCTGCGGAGCAATCGGAAAAACAGCCCCTGAAATCGTTCGATTTCAGGGGCTGTGGTCCGAGATGGGAGACTCGAACTCCCGGCCTGATGGTCCCAAACTTTTGAATAAAAATTTTTCTACTTTTTCCAGTGCTTTATAGCCGTTTTTGTTTTATTATGGCCGCTCTTCGCAACTCTTGACTCCACTGTTTCCACATACTCCACGGCTGTCTGTAGTCAAACATGTGGTCAAAAACCGCTTTCTGAACACCCTCGTGACAGGGGACAGAAAGCGGTTTTTCATAGTTTGCCGGAGTGCTGTGGACGGATGTTTCTTCGCTCCGGTTTGCCGCATTGTACCTCTGCTGGAGAGGTTAAGCAAGTCCTTTATGCAGGGACAGGCGGCGCAGAATTTGCATCGCTATAGACAAAGAATACCCTCACGCATTTGCCTTCTGAAGATAAAATTCACTCTCCGCGACTCGTGTCACAAAATCATACTCCAGTCGTGTTGCCTTTGAGGGCGAAATATTGTAGCGCTTAAACACCGAGCGAAAATATGCAAAGAACTCCTGGTCTTCCTCTGTCATCGGTGCAACCCAGCCGTTCTCGGCACCGTGGGCTTCGATTTTCTCCAACTCTGCCATACGTTCTTTATCCATGTCAGTTGCCCCTCCTGGATGAAATTATGGTTTTCCTTAACAGCTATTACATTCCCGTAATTCATGTAGTATTTTGAGGGAAAGATTACCCTTTTTGTTACGGACTTATGTTTCCAGAAGATCCTCCATCGTACAGCCGAGGACTTTTGCAAGGCTAAGAACAGTCTCCGCACTGGCTTTGTTAATGTCCTTGTTGCGCTGTTCGTACATTTGAATTGAGCGAAGACTGACATTGCTTCGCTTGGCAAGCTCTGCCTGCGTGCAGCCATAAAGCGTGCGGATACGTTTGAGGTTGGTATCAGCGAAGTATTCGCGCACTTTAGCATCGACAATATCAGCGAATTTAGTGACATCCGCTTCATGAAGGGGGGAATACATCTGCTGCAAATCTTCAAACGAAAGAACCTTAAAAATATCACTGAATTTTCTTCCGGAGAACCATTGATAGTAGGCCACTGCCCAGCCAATCCAATACTCTCTGGAACGGCTGAAATTCGCTTGAGGCTTGGCGGTCGGCGCTTTGCCCGTAGTCTCAACGAGAACATCAACAGCAGTTTCAATCCCGCTTTTCCCCAAAAGATATGAAGGTTCACCATTCTCGATCCGATTACTGACGGAACTGACGGAAAACAGCTTTATAAAGCTATCTCCGGCAACTCCGCACGCGTTGATAGCATAATCAAAAGCATCGCCCAGTAATGCCTGCGCGTTACTCAGATAGATTTCTTGGTATGCGTGGGTCATCGTTTTGGATGCCTCCTCTTATGATATCAAAGATATACAGACCATCTGTTTCCTCTTCAAGTTTATCCGAATAAAGTTGATCGGCTTCATCATTTCGAGCCTTGCGGCGAACATAATATTTTTCCTTTTCCGCAATAGAAAATCCATCGTAATGCAGCAGCGAAAAGGCGTATTTAGACTTGATGACAATCTGTTCGCCTAACTCGCCAAGTCGCATAGCGTTTGCGAGTTGCTGTACGGAAATTCCGTTATTTAGGAAAGACGCAGCAAAGTCAAAATAGGAGTCATCGGCACGGTATCCGATGATCAGGTCGTAGGCATTGACGTTGACGCCGAAATTGTCAATCAGATATCGTTTTGCCCGCTGTGCGGCTGGGCTTTTGATAGAAAACAGACGATGCGCTACCAGAACAGCAATCCAGTTCAAAATCGTATAGTCTGGATTGTTCAGATTCAGAATTTTCAGGTATTCTGTATCAAGACTGTAACGATTGACGAAGCCGTTACGCAGAGAGGATACAGCCCATTCTTTGGCGAGTTCCTCGCTTTCCGTGCAGTAGAAGCCCAGTCCGAAGTCATTGTTCTGCTTACCCAACCCAAAGGTTGGAGATTCTACGATCTGTTCGGAGCCATGATATAGGGTAGTTTTCTGATTCATCTCCGCATCCTCCTAAGTATCACTGTAAAAATAGTATCACCAAAGTGATATAAAATCAAGCAATATTTGTAGAGAAAAAAGAGAGCATTTCTCGCTTGAAAAATACAGTTTCTTCAGACGAATATTTCCAAGAGAAACATAAAGATAATCAGTTTACAGAATGATATTGAGCATCCATTTTGCCGGTGGTATAATTAAATGCAGCTGAATAGGATATTGCAGAACTGCTGGAAAAATACAAATACTCCGCAGCAAAGCGAAAGAGAAACACCGCACCAATATTTGAAAAATATTTAAGAGCTTCCGGGTGGTAGTGCGCCACTTGAAACCGACTTGATACTAACTTAAAACTAACTTGCGTGTAACTTGCGACCTAACACAATTTGACGTTCAAATTGTTGGATGGATTATTGATATGGGAAGACTGATTTCCAAGAAGACTGTGGAGAAAAAATGAATTCGATTCTCGACAACATAAGAGTAACCTCCGCAACATCTGCGGGACATTTGCTGCTGAGGGTATGACGATCAGTAAATATACCCGCAGAAACCTTGACCAAATCGCCAGCGGGCAGACCAGCTATCAGCAAGTCCTGGCCGAGCTGAGAGCGAAGTACGAAAAGAGAGGATAAGGTTGTTTTCTGATTGCAGACCTATCGATTCCTTTTCAATGATATGTATATGGAGAGTAGTTTCAAATTTGTTTCGCTAAAGGCTCCGCGAGGCATTAAGCGAGAGCCATTTCGAGGCATTAGAGGTTAGACGGTACAAAAAATTTGCGAAAGACGCAACTCAAAGTTTGCAGCGCTATAGGCAAAGAAGAGTTACTTTCCGCAGTAGGCGGCGATGGCCTGTGCGACAAACGCTGCCGTGCCCTCACCGCCAGCCATGTCAATGTTTTTACGGAAGCGGTCATCGGCCACATACATCTGGCCTAAGCCTGCCAGAATCTCCGGCGTGCAAGTGTAAAAATGGTCGGTGATGAATTGCTGCAAATCACGAATGGCCGCCTGCGCTTCCGGTGCGGTAGGGGCAAGATGCTTCAGCTCGCCCAGCTTTGCAAAGTGCCTCATCAAATCGGCAGGGTTGCCGGTAGACCCGCCTTTTTCATGCTGCTGATATTCCTGATAGGCGATGGTATTGCCCCATTTTTCTTTGACCTCTGCGGTGTACTTCTCTTGCTCGGTTTTACTAAATGCGTCAAATTTCATAGGTATCACTCCTGTTTCTAATGTTTCACGGGCGAGGGTGATGAGCCCTCCCAACCGCGCCTGCTGCAGCTCGAGTAGTTTGATCTGATCTGCGAGAGCGGCGGCCTGGTCAAAGTTTGGGTCATCCAGAATGCGTTTGATGTCTTTGAGCGGAAATTCCAACTCTCGAAACAGCAGAATGGATTGCAGCCGTGCCAAGGCTGTATCGTCATACAGCCGGTAGCCCGATTTCGTGAAGGCTGTGGGCGGCAGCAACCCGGTGGCATCATAGTAGTGTAGCGTTCGGACACTGACACCGGCCAGTTTGCTGACTTCGTGAATGGTCATCATGGGTATCCCTCCTCCGTGTGAGCTTACCATACACTATGACGTAACGGAAGAGTCAAGAGGGAAATCCTCTATTTATGAAAAAAGTCCTGTGCGCTATGATTGCTGCAAAAATCGTGCAAATCTATCATTTTCTTGCTTCCTATGTCAAAATGTGCTATTATTATAAACAACGCTGTCATGTGTTGGAATAGGCCTTGGCAGTTTGGCTGCAATAGGCCGAATGCTCTGCCAAGCGGCAGAGCATTTTTTGTATACCGGTACGGAGGAGATATTTTATGTCTGTGAGTTATAAAAAACTCTGGAAGCTGCTCATCGATAAAGACATGAAGAAAAAAGACCTGTGTGAAAAGGCGGGTATCAGCCCAGCATCCGTCACTAAAATGGGACGGAATGGGCATGTCACCACGGAGATACTCGTGAAGATTTGTACAGCGCTGGATTGCCAGATTGAGGATATCGTGGAAATCGTGCCGGATAAAAAGTGAATTTTGGCAATTGCTGTTTTACGATATTGGAACTGAATCATTACAAAGCTCCAATTATTGAGGTGGGTAAATGCAAATTATCGATAATATCAATCATATTGTCAAGAATGACCTATCTTGTCCGCGCGCGCTCCCTTTGATTTGTAGTTACCAACTCTTATTTCCGCCATACATAAAGCGTTTTCTCCATCGACAGAAGCCACTTTTAGCCCCTGCCCGCCGCGTATTCGGGATATAAGAACGCCAGCCTCAAAAGAGGCCAGCGTTCTGTGTTTGTTATGCAGGGCCATTTTAGAAGAGGCGGGGACAATGCCGCCTTATCCATTTCTCAGGCTTAAACCAACGTATAAAGGTAGAAAAGCATGCACACGCCGATGACATACATGGACTTGGGAACCTCCTTGCCCTTGCCGGCAGCGAGCTTGAGGATCAGATAGGAAACTATGGACAGCGCCATACCGTTGGCGATGTTATAGGTCAGGATGGTCATAGCGACGGCAATGAACGCGGGCAGGCACTCGGTCTTGTCACTGTAGTCCACGCTGCGCATGGAAGAAAGCATCTGGAAGCCGATGATGGTCAGCACGGGGCCGGTGGCCACGCCGGGAACCATAAGAGCAAGCGGGGTGAAGAGCAGCATCAGTGCAAACAGGCCACTGGTGGTCAGTGCGGTGAGACCGGTGCGGCCGCCATCTTCCACGCCAGAGGCAGACTCAAGGTAGGTCGTCATAACGGGCATGCAGAACAAGCTGCCTGCAACGGTAGACAGGGAATCGACCTTGAAGCACTTTTCAATGCCTGGCATATCGCCGTTCTCATCGAGCCAGCCAGCCTGGTTGGCCACGCCAAGGATGATGCCCATCGTACCGAAGAAGTCAGGCACAAAGAAGGTCAACAGCCAGGGCAGGTATTCCGGACGCAGCGCGCCAAGGATGTCAATGCGGAGAGTGACATCGCTGATGCCGCTGGGCATATTGAAAAGATGCGTCGGCAGCTGGGTGACGCCGAGCGGGATGCCGATGATCGTGACGATGATAATGGATAGTATCATGCTTCCCTTGATTTTGCGTGCCTCAAAGATCAGCACCAGCAGGAAGCCGATGCCGAACATCAGCGCTTTGGGGGTGCTCAGATCGCCGAAGATCAGCGTGTTGCTCTGGCTGGAAACGACGATGCCGCCGGACTTGAGACCGATAAGGGCGATATAAAGTCCGATACCGCCGCTCAGCGCGATCTTGATGCTGGCGGGAATGGCCGTTGCGATGATGTTGCGCAGGCCGGCAAACGAAATGATAACGAAGATAACTCCTTCCCAGAAGATAATACCAAAGGCCACCTCCGGCGTCATACCAATGGAATCAATGGAACTGAGAATTGCAACAGAGCTCATGCCCGGTGCGAGGCAGAACGGACGGTTGGTATAGAGCGCCATCGCCACGCTGCACGCCACAACGGCGATGATCAGCATCGTAAGGACTGCGCCGCGGACAAGCCCCGCCTGCTCAAGCATGTTGGGAATGGTCGCGAGGACATAGGACATCGTGGCAAAGGTGGTGATACCTGCCAGAATCTCCGTCCTGACCGTGCTGCCGTTCTGCTTGATCTGGAAGCGGCGGTCAAGGGACATACTCAAATTACTCATTTTCTCCTCCTTATAGATTTTCATGTTTCACGCCCGAAAAGAGCGTGTCTTTATCACCCGCGGGCGTCTGTCCGGCCGGTACAGGCGCTGCATGGCGGAAAAGATGAGGGAAAGCGTCGTTTCTTACAGCAGCGTTGTGAGATAATAGATGAGGAATATGCACAGTCCGTACATCGCAACATGGATCTCCTTTGCCCGGCCTGCGGCGAGCTTTAGAAAAACGTAAGAGATCACAGAGAGTGACAGACCCGTTGCGATACTGTTGGTAAAGATCGTCATGGCGACCGCCATGAAGGCTGGGATGTACTCGGTCTTGTCCTCGTAGTTGATATTCTTCATTGAGTCGAGCATCTGCATCCCGATGTATGCCAGCACCGGCCCTGTCGCAACGGACGGGATCATCAGCGCAAGGGGCGTAAACAGCAGCATCAGGCCGAAGAGCACGGAGGTCACGATACTCGTAAGGCCTGTGCGTCCGCCATCCTCCACACCGGAGACGGATTCGAGATAGGTCGTCATGACCGGCATACAGAACAGGCTGCCTGCGACGGTAGACAGGGAGTCCACCTTGAAGCATTTTTCAATATCCGGCATATTGCCGTTCTCGTCCAGCCAGCCGGCACGGTTGCCGATGCCGAGCATGATGCCCATCGTGCCAAAGAAGTCAGGCACGAAAAAAGCAAACAACCACGGAAAATATTTCACATTCAACGCGCCGGCAATATCAATGCGGAGCATGACCGGCCGTACGGAGGCGGGCATAAGGAACATGCTTTCCGGTACTGCGGTAACGCCGAGCGGAATCCCCAACAGAGTCACGATCAGAATCGAAACGATCATACTGCCGCGGAAGTTCCGCGCCTCCAGAAAGAGCAACACGACAAATCCAATCACGAACAGCAGTGCCGTTGACGCTGTCAGATCGCCGAGCACCAGCGTATCATTGTCACTGGTGATAATGATACCACCGGACTTAAGCCCAATCAGCGCAATGAAAAGACCAATACCTGCGCTGATGGATATTTTTACGCTTGTCGGGATCGCGTTGACGACGATCCGTCGCAGCCCAATAAATGAGATCAGAACGAAAATAACGCCCTCAATAAAAATGACACCGAAAGCGACCTCTGCCGTCATGCCGGTGGTATCGACCGCGCTGAGAATGGCAACGGAACTCATCCCCGGCGCCAAGCAAAATGGGCGGTTGGTATACACCGCCATAGCGATGCTGCAGGACATGACCAGCAGGATAAGCGCTGTCAGGACCGCACCCTTTGGCAGGCCTGCGTTGCTAAGCATATTGGGAATGGTTGCCAGTACATAGGACATCGTTGCAAAGGTGGTCAAGCCGGCCAACACTTCTGTGTGAAGGTTCGTCTGATTCTGTGCAAGATGAAACCTCTTTTCGCACAAACTTTGGAAACGGGACATCCTTCAATTTCTCCTTTTCGCATCTCCTGTATCCACTGACAGTATAGCAGCGGAACAAAAGCTTGTCTGTTTTTGTAAATAATCTTTGAATTTTGAAATTAAATAAAGTGAGGAAAAGCAGGCCTGCTTTTCCTCACTCTTCATATCAGAGCAGTCTGCTCGTGTGATCGCCGGCCGACACTGCCTGATAAAGCGTTGCAGGGCGGCCTTTGTTGCCATACACATAGGTCTGGCGCAGAACCCTGCGCTCACAAAGATAGTCCAGATACTTTTTGATCGACACGCGCGACAGATTTGTTCGCTCGGCGATCTCCTGCACGTTGAATGCCGTGCTGTCTTTTGGAAGATTTTCGCAAATGCATTCCAGTGTTTTCTGCTCAATCCCCTTGGGATACTCTGCGATCTGCTCCGTTTCCGAGTCGTCCTTTGTTGCAGCCAGCCGGTCGACTTCTCCCTGCTCCAGAAAGCTTTTGCTCATCAGAAGCGAACGCTGCCGATACTTTTCAAGTGCCAGATGCAGCCGATCTGGAGAGAACGGCTTAATGATATAGTCCACGCAGCCAAGCCGCAGCGCCTCGCAGATCTGTGCGCTGTCTCGCGCAGCAGAGATGATGATGACCTCTGATGTCTGCTGTGTTGCACGCAGCCGGCGTAAAAGCTCCAGTCCGTTCATGCCGGGAAGAAAAACATCCAGCAGCACAAGGTCAAATGTCTGCTCTTCCATGGCGGCGAGCGCCTGCGACGCATCAGCGGCCACGGCAGAAACAAGAAACCCCTCCTGCGCCAAATAGGTCGCATTGAGCTTTGCCACCTGCGGATCATCTTCTACGATAAGGCATCGGTACATACGCCATCCTCCTTTGTATGGTACGGAATATGCGCAACGAACTCCGTTCCGCTCTGCGCATCACTCACTACGCTGACATAGCCGCCGTGGCGGCCACACGCCTGCCGCACAAGATGCAATCCGATGCCGTTCCCGTTTTCTTTGCTCGTCACCCCATAGTCGAACAGCACCTCTCGCAGCTCCTGCGGAATTTCCATTCCGGAATCCCACACAGCGATTATAATATCTCCGGCAGATTCGCGGATCTCCAGCGTAACGATCCGCATTGCGCAGCCCTGCACCGCATCAAAGGCATTTTCCAGCAGATTCCCGGTGATTACGACCATATCCTGCTGCATTTCTTCCGAGAGCCCACATTGAAGCTCTGTTCGGTCTGTCAGGATCAGATCGACCTTCTGCTCGGCAGCCCGGTCATATTTGCTCATGATAAATGCCGCAAGAACGGGATCGTGAATCTTCTGCGAGAGCGATTCCATCTCACGCGTGCGCAGGTGGACAAGCCCGGAGATATACTTATCGAGCTCGTCATAATTTTTCTCGTGCAGCAATCCAGCTACAACCTGCAATTTATTATTGAATTCGTGCATCTGTGCGCGCAGCGCCTCAATGTAGGTCTTCACTCCGGTGATGTCCTCAGCAAAGCGAACCATTTCCTGTTTGGGGCGGAACGTAACAAGGAGACTGCGGTGCTGCGGCTTTTCGACCCTGATGGGAATAAAGCTGACGTAATAACTGTCGGTACCGATATGGCATTCACTGTCGTAATACGGCTCATTTTGCAGGATGTCATCAAACGATAGCCAAGGAAACACCTCCGCAAAGGTTTCCGGTGTTTTGCCGGAAAGCGATGCAGAAAGCAGCTCTTGAGCGGTTTTGTTCAGATGCAGGATATTCCCCTTTTCGCTAATGGAGAGGAGACCGTCGCGCACCGCGTCGATCAATGCATTACGCTCAACCAGCAGCTGCGCAATTTCCACCGGCTCAAGGTTAAACATGCTGCCCTTGATGTTGTCGGTAATATCCCAAACAAAGATTAGCGCGATAATCATGACGAGAATCGTCATTGCATCCAGATCGCGCTGTGCCTTGGCCGTGCCTGCGTTTCCCGTGTCGTACTTTAACATGGCGAGTACACGCCCACAGGGCTTGTCAAAACTATCGCGAATTGGACAGACTGCGTATAGCGTCTGTTTTTCCCCATCGCCGCATAGCCGATAGCTGCGCTCATCTATGGGTGGACCGCAATAATCTTTCAGAACTGCGGGATCCATATCATTTTGACCAATCCCGCAGCGCACAGTACCGTCAGCCGCAAGCAGCACAAGTGCGGTGCAATTACTTCCCTCCACGGTTTTACGCAGGAGAGTTTCAAGTTCCGCCTGCTCTGTTTCCGTGCTGCTTACCTCAGGGGTAATGGAAATCTGATAGGCAATGTCCATCAGAGCTCTGCCGTCCGCTTGTGTCATTGTCGATTGAAGGCTCATAGAAACAGGATATCTATTAAGCAGCAAAATTACAATGACCACGGAACAAACAAGTAATGTGATTTTTGTGCGCAGCTTCATTTGTGAAAGCCCTCGTATATCAATAGCATATAATGCCGATATTATATCAACTTCTATTAGGCATTGCAATAAAGAGCCGTCAAGACGTAAGCGTCAAGTTATTTTCTCGCCATGACAATTTGCTGTTGACAAGGGAAGATGACCTGGTGTACAATGAGAATAATTCATCAGAGAGAAATTTTTTAGAAAGCTATTGTTATTTATTGACCGTGACAAAAGAGGTGGAAGAATGAAATTGCAGGACCTTGCGAGTGTTCGTAGCGGCCTGGTCTTGTCGAGAAAGCAGGCCAAAGAGCCAAGTGAGTATCGATATCCCTTGATTAATCTGCGGTGTATCCAGCAGGAAGGGACAATTCAATTGAAAGAGGCCGATATCTATGAAGCAAAAGAACCGCTGAAAGAAGAATACCTCTCACAAAGCGGAGATATCATTGTCCGCCTTACAGCTCCCTATACAGCAGTTCTGATTGATGAAACTACATCTGGAATGGTGGTTTCCTCAAACTTTGTAGTGATTCGAGTTGAAGATAAGAGCCTGTTGCCAGAGTATCTTTTTTGGTTGCTGAATACAGAAAAGATAAAACGAAAAATTTATGAGAATGCAACCAGTAATATGCTTGGCGCAGTTAACGCAAGATTTTTAGCTGACTTTGAATTGGTCCTTCTTTCCGTGGAGGATCAGCGTAAAATCTCCCAGTTCAATCTGCTGGCCAAAAGGGAACGCCAATTACTTAGGATGTTGGCGGAGGAAAAAGAAAAGTACTATGCTGGCGTACTGAATCAGGCGTACAAAAGAGCAAAGAAAGGGAAATGAAGATGACAAACAGAAAAGATATTGAACAGGTCCTGTGGAACGCCTGTGATAGTTTCCGCGGCAAGATCGACAGTTCCCGCTATAAAGATTACATCCTCTCCATGCTGTTCGTGAAATACCTCAGCGATGTTTCCAAAGAGAGGCGCGGAGGGTATATCAAACAGTATGACGGGGATATGCGCCGAGTGGAACGGGCTATGAGCCGGGAACGCTTTGCAATGGACGAGCAGTCCACTTTCGACTATCTCTATGCCAACCGGAACGACGCTGAAATCGGCCAGAAAATCAATGTGGCACTGAACCACATCGAAGAACACAACAGCGGAAAGCTGCGCAATGTATTCCGGGCTATCGATTTCAACTCCCAAGTGGATTTTGGTGAACCAAAAGAGAAGAACGCTACCCTGCGCAACTTGCTGGAGGATTTCAACGGTCTGGATCTGCGTCCCAGTCAGCTGGGTTCTGCCGATATCATCGGAGATGCCTACGAGTACATGATTGCTATGTTCGCCTCTGATGCCGGAAAAAAGGGTGGAGAGTTCTTTACCCCAAGCCAGGTCTCTGAACTGGTGGCCTCTCTGGTGCAGCCCAAGGAGAACGACCGAATCTACGACCCTACATGTGGTAGCGGCGGTTTGTTGCTGAAAGCCTATAAAAAGGTACCCAGTGGCAAGGTGGCTATCTATGGGCAGGAGCTCAACGCTCAGACCTGGGCTCTCTGCACTATGAATATGTTCCTGCACGGTGTGGATGACGCTAGGATCTGGCAGGGCGATACCCTTTCCAATCCACAGAATGTTGAGGATGATAATTTAATGAAGTTCCAGGTGGTAGTGGCAAATCCTCCCTTCAGTCTGGACAAGTGGGACAGCGGCTTCCTTTCGGAGGCTGAGGCAGACAAGAGGGGCAAGAAGAAAATGTCCGCCGAACTGGATCAGTACCACCGTTTCGATTGGGGCGTGCCTCCTACTTCCAAAGGTGATTATGCCTTTGTGCTGCATATGCTCTCCAGTTTGGATGCAGAAAACGGCCGAATGGCGGTGGTGCTGCCCCATGGTGTTCTGTTCCGTGGAGCCAGCGAGGGGAAAATCCGCCGTCAGTTGGTGGAAATGAATCTGCTGGATGCGGTCATCGGCCTTCCTGCCAACCTATTTTATGGAACCGGAATCCCTGCCTGTATCCTGGTATTTAAGAAGAACCGGACATGCCGGGATGTGCTGTTTATCGACGCATCCGGGGACGGAAACTTTGAAAAGGGTAAGAACCAGAACATTCTGCGGGACAGTGACATTACCCGTATTGTCAATGCCTATCAAGCACGGCAGAACGAGGATAAATACAGTTATGTGGCCTCCTTCGACGAGATCAAGGAGAACGACTTCAACCTGAATATCCCACGGTATGTGGATACCTTTGAGGAAGAAGAACTGGTAGATATTGATGAGGTGCAGCGGAATATTGCCACCATCGAGGCGGAATTGACCGAGGTGCAGGCGCAGATGAAAGGCTATTTGAAGGAGCTGGGATTATGAGTAATGAGGTAGAGAACACCGGAAAAATCCTGATTTATCAAAATGAAAAGGGCGATACCAAGATTGATGTCTATTTTGAGGAAGACACGATCTGGATGACCCAGCGATCCATGGCAGAACTCTATCAGGTAACTCCGCAGAATATCACCACGCACATTAAGCACATATACGAGGACGGTGAATTGGAACAGAGGGCAACTTGTAAGAGTTACTTACAAGTTCAAATGGAAGGAAATCGTCAAATCCGCCGTGATACAAAGTTTTACAATCTAGACATGATTCTGGCCGTTGGTTACCGGGTGCGCAGCAATGTGGGTATACACTTCCGCCGCTGGGCCAGCGGTGTGCTGACCGAATATATGAAAAAAGGATTTGCACTTAATGATGAGCGACTGCGGAATCCTAGGGAGTTTGGCGCTGACTACTTTGATGAATTACTGGAGCGTATTCGGGATATTCGTGCCAGTGAGAAGCGGTTGTATCAGAAGGTCAAGGAGATATTCGCCCTCTCGATCGACTACGACAGCAAAAGCCAAGTCGCTCAGAACTTCTTCAAGTCAGTTCAAAACAAGCTGGAATACGCCGCCACAGGTCACACCGCGCCGGAACTCATTGCCGAAAGAGCTGATGCGTCCAAGGATAACATGGGTCTTACCTCGTTCAAAGGGATCAAGGTTCGTCGAGGCGATGTGACGGTAGCGAAAAACTACATGACCCATGAGGAGATCAGCACGCTGAATCTCATTGTGAATATGTATCTGGACTATGCGGAGCTGCAGGCCAAAGGACACATCCCTATGCACATGGCGGACTGGGAAAGCAAGTTGGGCGATTTTCTGCGTTTCAATGGTCGGGAAGTTTTGGAGAATTTCGGAACTGTGAAGCGAGAGGTTGCGGAAAAACTGGCGCTGGAGCAATATGAGCAGTACGATGCCAACCGCCGGGTGCTGGAAGCGTCGGACGATGTGGACGAGCTGACCGCGGATGTGAAGCGGCTGAAACCGTGAGAAATTGAACGAATTCACTCCGAATATCCCTTGGTATGTGGATACCTTTGAGGAAAAAGAACTTGTGGATATTGATGTGGTGCAGCAAAATATCGCCAATATTGAGGCCGAATTGGCCGAGGCGCAGGTACAGATGGAGAAGTATCTGGAGGAGATGGGATTATAATGTGGGGATTGGATCAGGCCATTGCAAATTCGGCAAGACAAGCCGAGGAGATCTCGAGGGCATTCGAAGAGCAGCGAAAAGCAGAGCGTCAGCATAGAGAAAGACTGGAGGAAGGGGCGACTTCCAGTATTGAACAGAAAAAACTCATTGAAGAACAGGTTGGTATACTATACGAGCAGAACAGGCTTCTTTCGGGAAATTATGATAAGTTGAAAGAAATGTATGATGCACAACTCCAAGCAACAGAAGAAGCAAAGAAAGATTTGCAACGGAGTCAGATTTTTAATGGCTGGATGATGGTCATTTCCATTGTTGCGATGCTTGCTGCTGTGGCCAGCCCCATTGTAACGGTTCTTGTCAGTTGATTGGAAGAAACTTGGAATAGCTGTAGCTCAAGAGATAGAAAAAGGAGATAGAGATATGAGCGTACTTAAGATTGCGGACTTTTACTACGGCGCTTTTCTTTCTGCGTTGCTGAACTATGCGGGCAAAAAGCCATCTCTGTTTGATCAGAGCAGCTCGCGCCGCATTTATCGCCTGACTACCGATAATACCCCCAAAGATTATATGATTTATACCAAATATGTATTGGCCCGAAAAAACAAGTCAGATGAATTTGACCACTGGATCTTTCAGTTCACAGAAGAGGAAATCCAGAAGCTGATTTCTATGCAGAAGGAGAGTCAGAATGTTCAGCTGGCATTGATCTGTGTGAAAGAGGGCCTGAAAGACAGTGAGATTGCACTTGTAGATTATAACATGGCTATGGATTGTATGGGGATTGGTACAGGGATTAAGAACTATCGTATCAATATAAAAGCGGTGGACAACAAGCATGGCCTGAGAATGTACGGATCGGGACGCAGTGACCGCTTAAACGGAAAAGATAACACAGTTAAGGTTCCGAGAGATGCGATGAAATCCCTATGAGAAAAGTTAAAGAGAGGTGCAAAATGAAAGCGTGTAGATATTGTCATGCGATTATGCAGAGTGAATATGAAACAAACGCGCACGATACTCATCGGTATAAAGGCTTTCATCATTGTCCTAAATGCGGTGCAATTTGCGATGAGGATGTGACTGAGAAGAGAGGAGCTCGAACAGTTCATATGGAGCGTTGGTTTAATCCGGAGACAAAGACATTTGAACCGTAGGTGATACTATGACGTCAGAAATCAAACAGCGAATAGAGCAAATCCGCCGGGGAGAGGTGCCAGAAAGATATGTAAAAACCGCACTGGGACTTGCTCCTGCCAATTGGAAACGATACACCTTTGGAGATATCTATACCGAAAGAAAAGAACCTGGGGATGAAAATCTACCGCTTTTAATGGTATCCATTCACTCTGGTGTATCAGATGGTGAAGTAGATGCGGCTGAACTTCCTAAGCAGGTAAAACGAATCGAGGATAAGTCCCAGTACAAGAAAGCTGTGTCCGGTGATCTGGTTTTCAATATGATGCGGGCATGGCAAGGCGCGATTGGGACTGTGCGCACGACAGGAATGGTGAGCCCGGCCTACATTGTTGCTGAGCCAAATGACAAGGCCTATCCGTTATTTATGGATTATTACTCAAGAACACCTCAGATGATAAATCAGATCGACCGACAGTCTTATGGTGTGACGGACTTTCGGAAACGACTGTATTGGGATTCCTTTGCACCGATTAGCTGCACACTTCCGCCCATTGCAGAACAACGAAAAATTGCCGCTATCCTCACCACCCAAGATAGAGTGATTGAACTAAAAGAAAAGCGCCTTGCCGAAAAGCAGCGACAGAAAAAGTATCTTATGCAGCAGCTTTTGACCGGGAAAGAGCGCTTGCCGGGGTTTAGTGGAGAGTGGAAAAATATAAAACTATGCGAGGTCCTTTCTGAGCGAAAGGAAAAAAATATCGAGCAAAATTTGAGAATTTGTTCGGTAGCAGTTCAAAAAGGTGTAATAGATCAGATTGAACATTTGGGAAGAAGCTATGCAGCAAGTGATACTTCAAATTATTCTGTCGCCCATTATGGGGATATCATATACACCAAAAGTCCCACCGGAGATTTTCTATATGGAATCGTTAAGCAGAACTTATTGCAGGAAACGGTTGCAGTTTCACCGTTATATGGAGTATTTACTCCCATGACATTTGGCCTTGGATACTTTTTGCACACATATTTTCAATCGGCTATTTGTGCGCAAAATTATCTGTTGCCAATTGTACAGAAAGGGGCGAAAAACACAATTAGCATTACAAATGATACATTTATCTCGAGCAAATTGTATTTGCCTCTTGATGTAGAAGAACAAAAAGCGATAGCGGATACGTTTATTGCCGCTGACCGTGAAATCGACCTACTGCGACAGGATATCGAACAGGAAAAACAAAAGAAAAAAGCCCTGATGCAGCTCTTGTTGACAGGCATTGCGAGGGTAAAAACATGACGGAAAAAGAAATGCAGGAACATGCCTGCAAAGAACTGCTAAAGAAGATTGTAGACAATGGGCAGAACTACACGGAAAAAATGAAGTCTGATCTGAAAGAAATCATTGACCTCGGCAAATCTCCTGAGGAGATTTGTGAAGCAACTCTTGCCTATTTTGCTATGTGCAGATGGCAGTGAAAGGAGGTGAAAACGCATGGCAACCAATCCTCCCAGCGGCGACGGACATAGAAACGGTGCGGTAAAAGACCGTTCTCAGGCTTTCAACCCTGTTACAAAACAATGGGTAAAGCGAGACAGTGACACCGGTCGTTTTATGGATGTCAAAAAGGATGGCACTCCTTTTAAGGGAGTCCGCAAAGAAAAGTAAATCCAGAGGCAGGAGAGCGAGGCGGGGTTTCCCGCCCCGCTAATCCTGCGTTTACTGATATTTCCGAAAGGAGGCAACCATGGACAAATCCCTATATTTAGAAAAGAATATCAGCCAGCAGCCGGCCATTGATCTGCTGCGGTCCATGGGCTATACCTACATATCCTCGGAGGACTGCGAGGCGCAGAGAGGCAGCCGATACCATGTGCTGCTGAAAGACATCCTCCGGGGCCAGCTGCGGCGGCTCAACCGCTATGCCTTCGCCGGTGCGGAAAACGAGTTCTCCGCCGGCAACATCGAGCGGGCTATGGAAGATCTGGACGAGCCTTTAACTGACGGCCTTGTTCGCTCCAGTGAAAAAATCTATGATGCCCTGTTGCTGGGCAAAAGCTATCCAGAGACTGTAGGCGAGGGCAAAACCCTCAGTTTCAACCTGAAATACATTGACTGGGAACATCCGGAGAACAACCTGTTCCATGTTACCGAGGAATTTGCAGTAGACAGCCGGGACAAGCTCCACAACGCCCGGCCGGATATTGTGCTGTTTATCAACGGTATCCCTTTTGCTGTTATTGAGTGTAAAACGCCCCAGATCAGCGTAGAACAGGCTGTGGAGCAGAACATCCGCAACCAGCAAAAGGAGTATATCCCACAGCTCTACAAGTTTGCCCAGATTGTGATGGCGACCAATAAAAACGCCGTGAAGTATGCCACCACCGGTACGCCTAAAAAATTCTGGAATGTGTGGAAGGAACAGAACACCGCTTTTCTGGAAGGGGCACTGGCCCAGTATGTGACTGACCGCACTCCCACTGAGCAGGATCGGAATTTGATTTCTCTGTTCAGCAAAGAACGGGTTATAGAACTGATCCGATACTTTGTGCTCTTTGACGCCAATGTAAAGAAGATTTGCCGGTATCAACAGTATTTCGCCATCAAAGAGATTATCAAGACCATTCAGCAGTCGGACGAAAAGGGTAACCGTCAAAGCGGCGTGATCTGGCACACCCAGGGCAGCGGCAAGAGCCTGACCATGGTTATGCTGGCAAAGTATATCTTAATGGAACTGTCCGACTGTAACCCGAAAGTGGTCGTTGTCACTGATCGCAAGGAACTGGATCGGCAGATCGCAGCTACATTTGCACACACCCGGCTCAATCCGGCCAGAGCCACCAGTGGACGGAATCTGGTGGAGCTGCTGAATAGCGGCAAGGCGGATGTGGTCACTACCATCATCAATAAGTTCAACACCGCTGAAAAAATGGAGCACAAGAATTTTTCGCGGGATGTGTTTCTGCTGGTGGATGAAAGCCACCGCTCCAACTATGGTCTGCTGGCCACCAAAATGAGGACGGTGTTCCCCAATGCCTGCTACATCGGCTTTACCGGTACTCCTTTGATGAAAAAAGAGAAGAACACCATGGCGAAATTCGGTAAGTTGATCCACAAATATACTATCAAGGACGGTGTGGATGACGGAGCCATTGTGCCGCTCATTTACGAAGGCCGTTTTGTGGAACAGAATGTGGATGAGGCTAATATAGATCTCTGGTTCAAACAGACTACCAAACGGCTCACGGAAGCGCAGCGGGATGACCTTTCACGGAAATGGAGCAGTATCCGCCGCCTAACCTCCACCGATGCTCGTATCAAGCGGATTGCTCTGGACATCAATGAGCACTTCATTGAAGGGTACAAAGATACCGGCTTTAAGGCTATGCTGGCCACTAACTACAAGCGGGATGCGATTCGGTATCTGGAGTGTTTTGAGCAATTTGGGGATTTGAACTGTGCCGTGGTGATCTCACCGCCTGATCTGCGGGAAAGTGTAGACGATATAGACGAGGGTGCCGACGATAAGGTCATTGCCTACTGGAATAAAATGATGAACCGCTACGGTGACGCAGATGCCTACGAAGAGGCAATGAAGAACCAGTTCTGCGCAGGAGACATCGATATTCTTATTGTGTGCAGTAAGCTGCTTACCGGTTTTGATGCTCCCATCTGCCAGGTGCTCTACATCGACAAAGAGTTGAAAGAACACGGCCTGCTCCAAGCTATAGCCCGCACCAATCGGCTGTATGAAGGCAAGGACTACGGCCTCATTGTGGACTACCGTGGACTGATTGAAAAGTTGGATACCGCTATGGATCTGTACAGCGGTGCCGGGCTGGAGAACTTTGACAGTGGAGATCTGAAGGGTGTTGTGGTGGATGTCATGTCGTCTGTGGCTGGCCTGCGGGAAGCCTATACCCGGTTGACGGAACTGTTTGCAGACTTAAAAAATCCACGCGACACCGAAGAAGTGGAAGTTTTTCTTGCTGACGATAAGAAGCGAGAGAACTTTTATAATTTCCTCTGTGCTTTTGGCAAAGCGTTGAATATGGTGCTGAATGCGGAACAGGCGTATGCAGCCATTCCGAAAGATGAATTGAAGCAGTATCAAAACACTTTTATCTTTTTTTCCAAGGTGCGCCGCAGCGTGAAAATCCGGTACTGCGATGCCATTGATAACCGGGAATATGAGCCGCTGATGCAAAATCTTCTGGATACGCACCTCTCGGTAGCTGGTCTGAAACAGATTACCAGCCCCATCGATATTCTGAACAAAGATGACTTTGAACGAGAATTAGAGGAATTAGGTTCGCTCCGTGCAAAGGCAGACGCTATTACCAGCAAATTGACCCGCAGCATCAGCGAAAAGTATCAGGAAAATCCTGCCTATTACGACAGTTTCTCCAAGCGTATCAAGGACGCATTGGAGCAGTACAAGGAAAAGGTGATCTCCGAGGCTGAATATCTGGCAAAGATGCGTACCATCATGGAAGACTATCACGCCGGAAAAAGCACCGTGACCTATCCGGAATCCATTAAGAATAATGTACACGCCCAGGCGTTTTACGGTGTTCTGTCAGCAGTATTCGACGAAGCGAAGGAAGCGGAAGTTTCTCCTGATTTTGTTGCGGAGATTGCGGAAGAGATTACAAAAATTGTGGCCAATCACAGTCAAGTGGACTGGACCAACAACAAAACAATCCACGACCGAATCTCGCAGGATATTGATGACCTTTTTTATGACTACGAGAAAGAACGGGGATTAAAACTGTCTTTTGACACCATTGATAAGATCATCGAAAATGTCAAAACAGTAGCACTTCGGAGGTTTTGACAGCAATGGCACAGAAAAGAATCGTCGTATATGAAAACAACGAGATCCACTACCTGCTGGAGCAGAAGCAGGTAAAAAATCTCAATCTGCGGGTTCATAAGGATTGTAAGGTTTATGTTTCGGCTAATCCAGATGTCCCTGCTGAAAAGGTTGACGATTTTGTGGTGAGCAAAGGGGCCTATATTCGCTCAGCACAAAGAAAGTTTCGTGAGATGGCGCAGTATGCCCCTCAACCCAAGCAGTATGTCAGTGGAGAGACTTTCTATCTGCTGGGCAGAGGAATCCGCCTGAAAGTGGAGAACAATACGCGGGACGCAATTTCCTCTGATGGGATATATCTTCGTCTTTGTGTGAAAGACACGGAAGACTTTGCAAAAAAGCAAAAGATGGTGACCCGTTACCTGGATGAGCAGTGTCGATCCATTTTCGGTGAAATAATTTTGGAGACCTACCCCGTATTCCAAAAATATGGGGTGCCGATGCCAGAACTGCGGATTCGGAATATGGAGACCAGGTGGGGATCTTGTCTGGCCAAAAAGGGAATTGTTACGCTGAATAAGAGGCTATTGGAAGCCCCACGCAACTGTATCGAATATGTTGTGATGCACGAGTTTTGCCACTTCGTTCACCCCAATCATTCAAAGCAGTTCTATGCGTTCCTAACGATGCTGATGCCGGACTGGAAACAGAGGAAAGAGACCCTGGATAAAAGCGCAACTTTCTGGTTGTGAAATTCTGTAAGCACATCCGGCAAAACAATGAAGTCGGTACTCCGTTCAAAGAATTGCAGCAAGTTTTGCCGGGGCTTGATCGAAACTAAATCCGCGTTTTGATGAGAGAATTGCGTGAAAGCGGAAAGGTTTTCTGCGAAGGTACAACAAGTGCCGCAAGGTGGTTTGCGTCCAAATAATCCAAAATACTAACGAATCTTGGGACCAACTTGGAACTGACTTGGGACCAACTTTGAACTAACTTGCGACCTAATCAGCAAAGTGCGTGCTGACGATTAAAGCGGATGGCGGATCTCATAAATCTGGGAGCAAGCAGGCAGAGCGAGATATGAAGAAAAACTCCATTCTGGAGAAGTGCGGCGTCCCGCTGCTGCGACTGCGCACAGATGGCAGTGGGGAAAAAGAGAAAATCAAAAATGCACTAAAGAGGGACTGATTATGCCGAAAATTATCAGGAACGCAATCAGATGCAAAAAATGTGGAGAAGTCATCGAGAGCGAAACCGTTCATGATTTCAAGTTTTGCAGCTGCGGCTCATGCGCCGTGGACGGCGGCCACGACTACCTTCGCAGATGCGGAAATCGTGAGGATTGGGAAGAACTGTCTGAAGTGGAAAAGGTGGAAGACAACGGCGCGTTGACTTGATTTTGAATGATAGAAATTGAGGAATAGAACCATGCCTCTTGAAATTGTTCGCAATGATATTACAAAAATGAAAGTGGATGCCATCGTCAACGCGGCGAAGGAATCCCTGCTGGGCGGAGGCGGCGTGGACGGCTGCATCCACCGCGCGGCGGGACCGGAGCTGCTCCAAGAGTGCCGGACGCTCGGCGGCTGCAAGACCGGCGATGCCAAGATCACCAAGGCTTACCGGTTGCCCTGCCAATATGTGATCCACACCGTCGGCCCTGTGTGGAACGGCGGCAGTCACGGTGAGCGGGAGCTGCTGGTTTCCTGCTACCGGACGAGCCTTGCGCTGGCGAAAGAGCACGGCTGCGAAACGGTGGCATTTCCGCTGATCTCCTCCGGCATCTTTGGTTACCCCAAGGATCAGGCGCTTCGTGTGGCGGTAGACACTATCGGCGAGTTCCTGCTGCACAACGACATGACGGTCTATATTGTGATCTTTAGCCGCACGGCGTATCAGATCAGCAGCAAGCTGTTTGTCGACATCGCCGAGTACGTTGATGACCACTATGTAGATGCGCATACTGATTCCCAGCGGGAGCGCCTGCGCCGGATGAGCGTTCTCGAAAGCAGGGCGCTGTCCGCCGATGCAGCGGCAGCGCCTATGGCTGCCGACGGCTTGGACAGTCTGCTGGCACATTTGGACGCCGGTTTCTCGGAAACCCTGTTGAAGCTCATCGACCGAAGCGGCAAAAAGGATTCCGAGATATATAAGAAAGCCAACGTAGACCGCAAGCTGTTCTCTAAGATCCGCAACAATCCGGACTACAAGCCCTCCAAGCCCACAGCGGTGGCTTTCGCTATCGCGCTGGAGCTGAGCCTGCCGGAGACCCGCGACCTCATTGCCCGCGCGGGCTACGCCCTCAGCCCCAGCAGCAAGTTCGACGTCATTATTGAGTATTTCATCAGTCAGAAGAAGTACGACATCTTCGAGATCAACGAGGCGCTGTTCGCGTTCGACCAGAGTTTGCTGGGGGCGTGAGGAAGAGAAATGAAAATTATACTCAGTCGAAAAGGATTTGATTCCGCAAACGGCGGCATCGTCAGTCCCATTTTTGAAGATGGTACAATGGTTTCGTTTCCCATTCCCAGCGATGATGAGGATACATATGATTCTCTTTACTACAATGGGATTCCATACTCCAAGATTTTACATGATTTGAGGTATAAGGGTGGGAACCACTGCCATGTCGACCCGGATTTGGATTTGAGTCGGCGTGCAAAGGAAATTGACGGCTGGTTTCCAGCGTTCGGTCAGCGGGATGCCGCGGCTGCTTACTTGAAGAATATCGGTGTTGCGCCGGGAGATATTTTCCTGTTTTTTGGAAATTTCCACTTTGTTGAGTGCAAAAACGGGGAATACAAGTATTCGCGGGAGTGCGGTGATTTTTGCCGTGAAAAAGATATTCAGGTGATTTGGGGCTACCTACAGGTGGGGGAAATCCTTTCTGCGCCCGAAAAGCAAAAAGAAGCGTGGTGGCACCCCCATTCAACCGATGAGCGGACAAGCGGCACAGCGAATGTTATATTCAAGGCATCTGAGAAACTTTCTCTGGATATCACCAAGCCCGGAGCGGGATTGCTGCCCTTTGACAAAAAGCGTATGCTGACGCTGGAGGGCGCAACAAAAGCAACTTGGGCGATGAATGAAGTGTACGATACGCAGCACATATACGGAAAGAGAAAGAACGGCGCAAAGGATCCAATAAAGGGATTATACTACGCGGGCATTTGGCAGGAACTTGGACTGATGGAATCGGATGCCTGCACGGAGTGGGCAAGAAGTATACTTTTGTAATCAGGAGCGTAACACCATGACTTTTATCTGCTACCCCAAATGCACCACCTGCCAGAAGGCGCAGAAGTGGCTGGACGAGAACGGCATTTCCTATACATTCCGGGACATCAAGACGGAAAATCCTGCTTATGAGGAACTGTCTGCGTGGTATCGGCGCAGCGGGCTGCCGCTCAAGAAATTCTTCAACACCAGTGGTCTCCTCTATAAGTCCATGGTGCTGAAGGAGAAGCTCCCCACCATGAGTGAGGACGAGATGCTAAAGCTCCTTGCAACAGATGGGATGCTGGTCAAGCGCCCACTGCTGGTGGGCGATGACTTCGTGCTGGTCGGCTTCAAGGAAACCGAGTGGGAGAGCCATCTAAAAAAATAAAGAAGAGGTGAAGCATCATGGATGTGCAACGGGCAAAAGAACTGCTGATGGTTTTGGCGGATGGCGTTGACCCCTTGACGGGGGAGGTACTGCCGGATGACCACGTGTGCAACAAAGGGGAGATCGTGCGGGCGCTGCACTGCGCCGTGGAGGAACTGTCCCGCAGACGGAAAAAACCGCTGCCCGAAAACAACGGAAAACCTTGGACGGAGGAACTGGACGACGAGCTAAGCCGCTTGTTCGACGGCGGTATGAAAAAGAAAGACCTCTGTACGCACTTTGGCCGTACCCCCGGCGCGATCGAGTCCCGGCTGAAGCGGCTGGGGAAACTGTAAAGCTGCAAAAATGTAACATAAATGTCGCCCGACAGGCGACCAAACCCTCCTTCGGATGCGCTACAATGGCAGCGTAATCAAACGAAGGAGGGCTTTCCTTATGACAGAACTGGTTTTTATTCTGGACCGCAGTGGCTCCATGTCGGGGCTGGAGGCGGACACCATCGGCGGCTTCAACTCCATGCTCGCACAGCAAAAGAGGGAAGCAGGTGAGGCGCTGGTCTCCACGGTGCTTTTCGCCAACGACAGCACGGTCATCCATGACCGCCTGCCGCTGAGCGAGGTGCCGCCCCTGACGGAAAAGGAGTATTTCACCTGCGGCTGCACGGCGTTGCTGGATGCCGTGGGCGGCGCCATCCACCACATCGGCAACATTCACAAGTACGCCCGCCGGGAGGATATGCCGGAGAAGACGATGTTCATCATCACCACCGACGGCTACGAAAACGCCAGCCGCCGCTACGACTACGAGATGGTTCGGCGGATGATCGAGCGGCAGAAGGAGAAGTACGGCTGGGAGTTCCTCTTCTTGGGCGCGAACATTGACGCGGCGAAAGAAGCGGCTCGCTTCGGCATCGGTGCGGACCGCTCGGTGAACTACAAGTGCGACGAGGCGGGCACAGCGCTGAATTACGAGGTCATCGGCGAGGCCGTGTGCAACGTCCGCGCCGCCAGACCTCTCAGTACTGACTGGAAGCGCCGTATCGACGAAGACGTGCAAAGACGTGGGAGATGATAAAATGTACGGAGCAATTTTAGGCGACATCGTGGGCAGCCCCTACGAGTTTGACTGCAACAACTATAAGGCGAAGGATTTTCCGCTGTTCAGCTGCCGTTCCGACTTCACGGACGACACGGTGATGACGTTGGCGGTGGCAAAGGCGCTGCTCAGCACCCGTGGGCAAGACGATGCCGCCATCGAAGCAGCACTGGTGCGGGAGATGCAGCAACTGGGCCGTGCCTATCCCGACCGGGGCTATGGCACCCATTTTGGCGGCTGGCTCTATGAGGACGACCCGCAGCCCTACCAGAGCTACGGCAACGGCAGCGCCATGCGGGTGTCGTCGCATGGCTGGCGAAGGACATGGCAGAATCGCTGCATCTGGCGCAGCTCACCGCCGAGGTGACGCATGATCATCCAGAGGGCATCAAGGGCGCACAGGCTGTCGCTGCGGCGATTTTCCTCGCCCGCACCGGTCATGACAAAGCGGAAATCAAAGCGTATGTGGAGCGCGAATTCGGCTACGACCTCAGCCGCAGCTGCGATGAGATTCGTCCCACCTATCACCATGTGGAGAGCTGTCAGGAAACCGTACCGCAGGCTATTATTGCATTTCTGGAAAGCACAAGTTTTGAAGACGCTCTCCGCACAGCGGTGTCCCTCGGCGGCGACAGCGACACCCTCGCCGCCATCACCGGCAGTATCGCTGAGGCGTTCTACGGCGTGCCGGAGGAACTGCGGCAGGAGTGCCGCAAGCGGCTGACACCGGAGCTGGCGGAGATCCTGATTGAATGGGAGAAAGCCGCGCTTTGAAAGCATATCAAAATGCAGGCGGTTTAAAATCTGCCTCGCAATAGACAAAGAAAACCGTGTGCTGACCTTGCGGTCAGCACACGGTTTTTCATTTGGATTCCTTCAGCCACTGCTGAAATTCCGCTAACGAGATAATATCTCGGTCACATTTCTGTTTCTCTTCTCTAGCTTTTTCGCTCCATGCATAGAACGCCTCGTCCGTGATGCGCCCCGCCTTGATCCACGCAAAGCGCCGCTTATACTCTTTGCGGTATGCCTTGAAGATTGGGTCATCCGACTGCTTCTTTGTCCACTGCTTGAAAGCCCCGATCTCCCGACAGACCTGCTCTCCTCTTGGAACAGGCCGCTCGCAATACTCCGCGCTGACCCGCCCGGTCTGCGGAAACCATCGTCCGCAGTTCTTGCAGCGCCGCACGGTGATGTTCCGTTCCACGCAACTCCGCAGAGAGTAGTCGATCATGTCCCGGATGCTGGAGGAATACAGCACCGGCGAACACCGCCCCGGCTCCACCGGCTCAAAGCTGAGCGGGATGGGGCGGAACGAAAACAGGTCGGGATCTTTCGGAGAGTCGTGAAAGTAATTTTTTGCCGCCTGCGCCTGCGGCTCCCGTCCCGCGCTGTCTACATCCAGCACCAACTCAAAAAATCGCTGGATCTGCTGCTGATACAGCGGAAGCTGCTCGGGGAGCTGGTGAAGCTCGTCCAGTATCTGCGCATCCTCTGCACTGCCTCGGTCATTTTGAATGTACATCGCTGACTGGCGGTAGCGGCAGTGAACATGGAGAAGTCGAAAATAAATGTGTATGGAGTCTAACCTCCCCAGTTTTCTCCTGACATTCTCAAGTGCGTCCCTGTCATCCTCTGCGATAAACCGGCTCCAGTTATCAGTGATGCTTTGCAGTATCGGCGTCACTTCCGCGCAGTCCAGTTCCTGAAAGGAGAGGAGGCTTTCCAGAAAGGGGAACTCCTTCTGGACGTCCGGAACGCCTTGCGTACCAAGGGAATCATACTGGAAAATCTCTCTGCCCTCAGAGAAGTACATTTTGGCATACCACATGGCAGATCACCTCAAAATAGACAATCGTAATATAGAAATACAAACAGTCTTGACAAGGGGGCGAAAAGTATGTTACCATACGATCATGGAAAGACTGTCAAAAGTAATTTACAGTTAGTCTAACACGAGGACTGCGGATTGTCAATGAAAAAGACGGTCACAAATCCGAAAAAGCACCTCGACAACTGAATACCCATCACCGGAGATGATACACGCCGGAGAAGTAACGCCAGGACGCCGCGGCAAAGCGGTCGAGCATACCAAGGCAGTGAAAACGCCGTGCAGGTCAAACAAGGCCGCAGGGCAGGAACGGGTACGGTGCGTGGCACGAAACCATTATGGAAGGAGGGAGAAACATCGATCGTTCCTACAAAAAGGAAAACCGCTGAACTGTTGCAGCAGTCCAGCGGCGCGCCGCGTTTCGGAAAACGCAGACTCCATCTGCAAACAGTCTAACAGAGGGACCTCCGAAACGCAAGTAATTTTTCTCTGAATTCTATTGGAGGTAACGATTTTGAAAATATCAACCTATCACAGCTACGATGAATTGCCGCTGTTCCTCAACGCGGAACTGGTGGCAAAGGTGCTGGGCGTGTCCATCTCCAGTGCCTACGAGCTGATGCACGAAGAAGTCTTTCCGTCTGTGCGCATCGGCAGTCGGTTCGTGGTGCCCAAGGATAAATTCCAACAGTGGGTAGAGCGGCAGACTGGAGGTGCCAGATGAGAACTTGGACAAAGCGCGACCCGGTCAAGAACTATTTTCCTCTGCCCAATGAGATCTATCAGCTGGGCCTGTCTCACGGCGCGATCGCTGTCTACGGTTACCTGCTCCGCATCGAAGACCGCAGAACCTATCAGTGCCATCCCAGCTACGCCACCATCGGCAAGGCGGTGGGCATGAGCAACAACACCGTGCGGAAGTATGTGCAGGAGTTGGAGGAACGCGGGCTCATCCGTACCGAGCGCACCACCATCATCACGCGGGATGGGCGCAAGCAAAACGGAAGTCTGCTCTACACGATCCTGCCGATCCAGTTTTCCATCGGGGAATTTTATCAGCGGCAGATGGATGCTGTGGACAGAGCAAAGGAACGGCAGCGAGTGGCAAGACGCATGGAGCAGACCAGCGTGTGAAACAGCAGATATGTTTCTCTGCGTTCTGTTGCTGTGACCGAAAAAACCGTGGGACCCATCGGTGCGAAGCGAGGTATAGCAACGGGGCTGCGCGTGCCTGCGGGCCCGCGGCGCCGATGAACTGCGGCAACCCGCCCTTGGCGGGCAGCCGCAGTTCATCGGCTGTTATTCTGCTCCCACGGTTTTCACCGCCTCAAATTTGAAGGAATTTTCACAGATTTTGTGCTTTCGGATGTGCTGCACAGATCAGTTCCCCGCGCCGTTCGCCCTGTGTGCCGCTGTGTGTGCGTTTAGGGGCTGGGGTGGAGTGTTTACCCACCAAAGCCCATTGAAGCGAGTGTTGCGGCGTTTGTGGGCGATGTGTGAGAGATCCTTGCGAATACTGTTCCGACAAAGGAGAAATGAGTCATATAGGGGTGAGTTTTTCCTCCTGACCATGCCCTGTTTCGGAGATTGTAGCCCCTTGTTTACCCGTTCGATTAAAGCACAAGATAAAGGGCCGCAGTCGCAAGCGCCCGCAGCCCGCCCACAAAGCCCCGCAGTGCGGGGCTTTTCAGAGAAACGCCAACCACCGTCGGTTTGGCGGTTTTACAGAACAATCGCAGTCGGTCATTCGGCAAAGCCCTGTGTTTGCAGGGCTTTGCGGCGATTTTGACCGACGTCACAGAAAGGAAAGAAGAAAAATGGATGATAATAAGAAAAGTACTACGATCTGGCTGCGCCCCAGCGTGATCAGCCGCATGGACGGCTGGCTGGAAGCAGACAACTGTCAGAGCCGCAGTGAATTCGTGGATAAAGCCCTGCGCTTCTACATGGGCTATCTCGGCACGGAGGACAACACGACCTACATCTCTCGGGCCATCCTGACAGCCATTCAGGGTACGCTGGACGACAACAACAATCGGCTCTGCCGCATTCTTTTCAAGTGCGCGGTGGAACTGAATATGCTGTGCCACACCATCGCCGCGCACTTCCGCGCCGACCCGATCCACACGCGGGAGCTACGGGCCTACGCCGTGGACGAGGTGAAGCGCACCAACGGTCAGGTGAGTTTTGAAAGTGCGGTGCGGAGCCAGCGGCGCATAGAGCCGGATGACACATGGCCCGGATCGTACTGATCTCCCCCTACCTCAAGGGAGGACAGAACGCCGCGAAGCTGGCGCAGCGTACTCGCTACGTTGCCACCCATCCCGGCGTGGAGCTGCTGGCGGATGAGCGCGGTACACTCCCCGCCACAAAAAATGGCTGCTCGATGCGGATGCACACGTGAACAGGTTTAGAAACGTATTTTTTGCGCCGCAATAGTCAAAGAAACATTTCGGAAAACAGTAGCTTTGTGCGCCGGGTTGTGGTATGTGTTGTGGTTGCCAAAAAGGAGGTGCCGCAATGTACGACTACATGAAAGCCCTGCAAAAGCGTTTCGACCGTCAGGAACACAGTGAATTGGACAAGCAGGTCGAATACGCCCAAGCGGAACTGCGGCGGGACATGGACGCCGCGGGGCGCAGAAAACTGCTGCGGCTGTTGGACGCACAGAACGCATTGTTGGCGAAGTCCACGTTGATGAGCTTCACGGCGGGCTTCAAGCTGGCGTGGGGCATGGCGAAAGAGCTGGAGGCAGATGGGCTCTACTCCTTCGAGCAGGAGGAAGAAGAACGCATCTGCCATCCGGCGGAACAGGAGGACTAAATGGCAAAGCGAAGGCCGTCCGGTGACGGCATGGTGCGTAAGCGGGAGGATGGCCGCTGGGAAGGCCGCATCGTGGTGGGCCACAAGAAAAACGGTACGCCCATCTTCCAGCACGCCTATGCGCATACACAAAAAGAACTGACGGAAAAGCTCCATCAAAATATCGAACGCTATCAGGACGTGGAACTGACCGAGGACAGCCGGATGACTTTGGGGGAGTGGCTGGACCGTTGGCTCGCAGAGTACAAGGCGGGCACGGTGCGACCCGGTACGCTCAAAAGCTATCGCTGCTACATCGAATACTACATTAAGCCGCAGCTGGGCGACAAGCAAATCTCCTTCATCTCTCAGCAAGACATCCAGCGAATGTACCGCCGCCTAAAAACGGAGGGGCGCATCCACGAACATCCTGAG